>Ga0209941_1000080_pt1 | contig 203595 bp, 193 predicted proteins | sample ThiBiot_300_plan_FD_183945 | JGI IMG/M metagenome (GOLD analysis project Ga0209941, IMG submission 183945) | Wastewater bioreactor microbial communities from Cape Town, South Africa - Thiocy_solids_1 (SPAdes) | ecosystem: Engineered > Bioremediation > Thiocyanate > Unclassified | place: South... | reverse complement strand
CTGACTTCATCCCCTCTCCACCCGTTCGCAAACACAAACGGATGGGTGCTGATCCACTGAATGAGGGGGGTCAATTTTGGACGCCGATCCTCCCAGCTAAGGGGTCAATTTTGCACGCCGGATCACACCTGAAATTCGTTGATGCTGTCGGTCTCTCCCTTCGCGTCTCCGGTAAATCGACACAAGAGGCCAGCGGCGCTCTCCTGCAATTGTCGCAGTTGCTGAGCGGAAATATCGTACAGGCTCAAGAGTACAACAGCTTGATTGACGGCGCGTATCCGCTCCTGCGAGCCGTGGCGGCGGGATTGAAGGAAACTGGCGGCGATGTCGGCAAACTCACCGCTTTGGTGAAAACCGGCAAAGTTCCGACCAAGGCATTCTTCGATGCCTTCCTCGCTGGATCGGACATCCTGCAAAATCAGGTTGCCAGTTCCGAACTGACCGTCAGCCAGTCGTTCGCTCGCATGGAGAATGTCCTTATCGACGTTGCGGGCAAGGTCAATGACGTTACCAAGGTCTCCGAGCATCTCACTACGGCGCTGAATTCTACGGCCGATGCCATCCATGATTTCGACGTTGAAGGTTTTATCCAAAAGCTTGCCAACGCCGAAACCGCCGCTCATTCGTTCCTGTCCGAACTTGGCAATTCCTCCGTTATCGAAAAGCTCAACCAGTTGCTGGGCATCACCGATAGCAAGGGCAACGTCATCCCGATTGAAACGCGGGAGGCGCAAGACAAGGCCAAAGCGCTCGAAAAGCAGGTGGAAACCCTGCAGGCGACCATCGCGAAAAACACCGAGCTTGGATTCGACAATACCGAAGCGTTAGCTCAGTTGGGTCAGGTTCAAGCCGCTCTTGCAAAGGTCAAGGGCAATCTCGCCAACATGCCGGCGAGCGTTTCCGCTCAGGTGCTCGGGAAGCCAGAAGACCTGATCAACGCTCAGGTTCCATTTTCGCCCCTGGAGCCGATTGAGACCGGCAATAAAAAGCAGGTAACGCTTGCCGATTACCCGCTTACCGGCAGTGGCAAGGGCAAGGGCGGACGTTCGCGCCGGGACTCCTACGCCCGCGAAGTTGCGCAAATCAAGGAACGGACCAAGGCTATCGAGGCCGAGACCGCCGCTCAGGCATCCCTCGATCCCTTGGTGGATGATTACGGCTACACCGTCGAGAAGGCGCGCGCACAGCAGGAACTTCTCAACGCCGCTCAGAAGGCCGGGAAAGCCATCACGCCTGAACTGTCAGCGGAAATCGACAAAGCGGCGGATGCTTACGCCACGGCAACGGCGAACTCCGAGAAGCTGGCCAGGTCGCAGGATAGGGTACGTCAATCTGCCGAAGAGGCGAAGCAAACCGCTCGCGATTTCGCCGGGACGTTCGTTGACGACTTGATGGACGGCAAATCGGCAACCGATGCTCTAAGCGATGCCCTGAAACAACTCGCTTCGCGTCTGGAAAGCCTAGCACTCGACCAGATTTTCGGCACCGGCAATTCCAGCAGCGGCGGTGCCATTCTCGGAACCATAGGAACCCTGCATGTCTGCATTCATTAGCGTCTGCTATCCCGACCGTATTGAGCTTTTGACCGATGGTGCCGTTTATACGGAAGACGGCACTCTGACTGATATCCGCGAAAAGGTTTACCGCCTTAAGAGCGTTCCCGCCGCGATAGCAACACGTGGTGTTATGAGCGCGCTGGACGCCATAGGGCCGCGCCTCGATGTCATCTGCGCTCTGGCTGGCGGCTTTGATGCAGGCATGGCCAGAATGTCGAACGTGCTTCGGAAGATGCACGATCGTGGCGTTACCTTGGAATTCGAGGGCGTCATAGCTGGCATATCTGAACAGAATGGACCTTCCAATTTCTATTTTACGACCGGCTCCCATATGGAGGGCATCGAGCCGTTCACGCTCTATCCGGCTGATCCCGAATTATTGGGCGGGACTATTCCCGATCCGGATGAAATGCTCGCCGCTGGCATCACGCTTGAATCTCTTGCGAATGGCCTAGCAGAGCGCGGCGCGGATATCATGGAATTCATGCGGCGGAAGAAGGGACCGAATCCCGCGCATCTCGACAGGCCCGAACTCTACGGCATTGGCGGCCATGTTGATCATACCGTAGTCCGCCGCGAAGGAGTCAGCACTACACGCCTTCGCACCTGGCCTGATCGTATTGGCGAAAAGATCGACCCGCTTTCCAGTAATGGAAATGTCGTCACGCTGAACCGCAAGCAGCGCCGCGCCGCGAATAGCAATCGCAGGGTAGCCTAGGAATCCAGCATGTCGAAACGATTTGTGCCGTTTCCGGAAGCCGGAGCGGGGGCGAAGCTATGCCTTACCCTCGATGGCCAACAGGCGCTCTATGACGCTTTTGGGCCGGGCTACCAATCCATCATCCATCTCGGCCTTTTGGGCGCTTCTCCCGTCATCATTACCCGCTGCCTCGCCGTCATGATGACGGACGAGGACGAGGACGGCATGGCCGATGCTCCGTGGGATTTGGAACTGGACGAGATCGCAGCGCGGCTTCTGGATGCCTGGAATCTTCAGGTCCATGGGCTGACCACGGCGGAACTTCAGAAACGTGAGGCCGCCATCGAAGAGCGGACTATCCAGTATCTCCGGGAGATGAGCGAAAACGAGCCGGAGAAATTCGCGGAGAAGGTCCAAGAGGCTCTCTCCGCCGACGACTTGGCGCGCAAGGCTCGCATTGCGAGGCGGAAGGCGGAAGCGGCGGTTAAGGCGGAGTCCGCAGAATGTCCGCTCTAACTGCCATCCAGCGCGTGTTGCAGGCCGATAGCGGCGTTACCTCGATTGTCGGCAATCGCCGCCACATGATCGAACTGCCGCAGAACTTCACGCTGCCTGCCGTGGTTCTGACGATGGTGGACGAGATCGACGGCAGGCACCTTTTAGGCTCGAATAAGTATCCGGTCGCCCGGTTTTTGGTCGATTGTGTAGGCCGCACATGGGACGAGGCGGACGAGCTAGGAGAAGCGATCAAAGCCGCTCTCATTGACTATCGCGGCACCGTGACCGGCTACCAGATTGACGATATCGGCGGCGATGATCTGGACTTCTTCGACAAGGGCCAGAGCGGCGTTCACTGGCGGCGGCGGCTTGGCTTTGCCGCCAGATATCGAAATCTCGATGCCGCGTAAGCGATGAACAAGCATCGCAAAAAATACCGCAGTCCTGCCCTTTGGACTAGCGGCGGCAGGGAATTTCGTTACGGCGAAATATGGGACGGCGGTCGCCATATTGACCCGAAATCTCGTATTACGCTTCCGAACGTCACAATTCAAAGAAAGCTAAACCAAGGCCGAAAACGTTCGGCCATTGATAGCGTGATCGACCTCTTGCGCGATTGGCGGTTCAACCGTTGGGAGCATGAAGGCCCCGTGCGCCACGGTTTGCGGCAGGCGCTTTGCGTTGAAGCGTGGTCATGGCAGGACGCGGATATCGAGGCGGCGGATATTGTCAGGAGAGCCTTCAACCAACTTGGCCGAGGCAAGGAGCGCCGGCCGACCGAGGACGAGGCGGACGAGCTTTACCTGGTCCCTATTGAAAACTGTTTGGGTTGCGGCGGCGAACTGACCGAAGCTCAGATAGCAATGAATATTCGATGCTGCGATATCGACTGCGCCCGCTTCGTCTATTTCAGGCGGACTTATGTCAGCGGGGCTTATGAATCAGCCTATGGCAAAGCGGCTTATAAGATTCTGTACCGCGATCAGTTCCAGGAAAGAACCTGCGCTCGCGACGGATGCGACAACACATTCAAGACAGAGCAGCCGCACCAAAAGTTTTGCTCCAAAGCCTGCGCCGATCTTGCGAAGACAATCATTCCGGAACGGGCCTGCGCAAATCCGGAATGTGGAAAAATCTTCCGCCCCAGAGAAGACGAGGCAAAATATTGCAGTTTCGCCTGTTACGAAACCGGACGGGGCTCCGACCTTCCTATGCAGGATTGCGCTCGTTGCGGGACGCCGTTCCAGCCGAAAAACCGGCAATCTATGTACTGCACCAAGGATTGTGGGGTCCAAGCCTTTATAGAAAGGCGAAGGGCCGAAACCGCACGGAGGAAGGGTAAGATCGAGCCGAACGATCCCGGCCATCCGATCAACCGCCTATTTGACGAAGCCGCCTAATGATCCCCATCGGCGCTCTTGTTTATCTCCGAAGCGGCGGATCCGTCATGCTGGTTGTGGATGTTGACGGACCCTTTGTCTGTTGTGCGTGGAAGGTCAAAGGCGAGGTGAAGGAGCATATCTTTCCGCGCATTGCGCTACGCATCGCGAGCCTGCCGACCGCCGCCTAACATTCCGCAGATATCTGACAAAATGTTTCCGCCCGCTGCCGAAAGGTGGCGGGCTTTTGCTATTTCTTGATCAAGTCCATCATCGCTTTCAGAACATTCTTTTCACCAGAATCGCGGGCACTTCCAAGCGTCTGCATATATTCCTTTGCGGTAGGTCCAAGATCGCCGCACTTCGGACACTTGACGTGTGAGTTCGGACTGCTGGGCATCGTCACCCGCTGCCGCTTACCGAACATCATACATCTTTTGTTGTCGCAGATAAGTTCAACTATCTCACCCATATCATTCCCTCCCTTTCCCGTCCCCAATGATTGCCCTTCCTGCCTTCGTGCGCAATCCCAGACGCGCTTCCCGTCTTTTCCGCTGTCACAGTCCTGCCGCTCTATGGAAGCGCGTCACAGATTGCCCTTGACGGCGTATGGGCATTTGTTCCTATTTTGTTCTCATGGATGGAATATCGCCAGCAAGAATCGGGTGGGTGAACCTGGCAGATCTACTGACCGCAATGCGCAGCCGGTCAGAGGCTGGGCGCAATATCGTTCTGTCGCCTGAAACGGCCGCCGTGATCATTGCCGCGCTGGAGCCGCGCCCGCACACGCCGACGCCTTGGACCATCGATCTATATAAAGAGGGCAGTTGCATTTACCGGCTCGACGCCAAGGGCGAGATATTCCGCATGGACGCTTGGGCTAAGAATACGATCGCAGCACGTGGCGCGCTTACCGTGCTCAAGGAGCGGCACCCTAGCGAGCAATTTTCAATGAGGCGCGGGGCATGGGCTGAAGACTGAATCTTTCTCTCAATCTTTCAATCATTGCGATACATATAAAGATTGATCTGCAATCATTACCATAATCATTCAAGGAGAAATGACCTCGCATATAAGATTGCATCATTAGAAAATAGCAATCATTATAAAATAACGCTTGACGTTGCTATAAACCGACGCTTTCCTATGCGAATATCAACGCAGGAAAGGAGCGAAAACGATGGAAATCAGCGATCAAGCACTAGCCAACTTGGAAGATGGCTATCAAATTCTCGAAATGAATATCACCGGAACCCTTGGCGTTCCTGCCGAGATAAGGGAACGGCTTGCGGCGAAGGCGAAGGAAATCAGGGAAATTCTGGATTCGATGTATGAGGCCGCTTCCTAGCTACCCCGCACACGTTGGAGGTCGCTTCGACAAAGGGCGACCGTCATACACATAGCAGCAGGAGGGACGATATCAGCGCACTAATCCCAAACACGGCGATTGAGCCATAGATCAGAACGTTGGCGACTTTCATTTTCGGGTCAGAGTATCGCCTGAGGTAGCGGCTGATCGCGAATAGTCTCTTATGCTTCGGGTGACCTACAAGCGCTCCGCGCACTCGCCCAACAACTGAATTCAACGTCTCAAAAATCAATGCATGCCCTGCAGCCATCATTAGAAGGCTAGCAATCGAAGTGAACACCGTTACCTTTGCGACTGTCACCGCCATTGGATGAGGATGTGGGACTTGGCCAGAAAGCACGGCCAAAGAAGCGATAATTGCGGCCCCATCGACTAACACCATCGAACGTAATGCCTCTATGCTAATCCTTCCTCCATGCTCCGTTGATGATTTTGTCCATTCGAACCAAAGTTCTTTGAGTTCCTTATTAAAATGCTTTCTATTTTGAACAAAATCAATCATCTGTTCATTGAACAGGCGAGCGTTAACCCAATCGTGTCGCCAGTCATAACGATCATCGGCTTCATTCCGCTCAAAAATACGTTGGCGATTTGCCTCTATAATCTCTTCTAGTTGGGATAGCCTGTTGTCGGCCGCCCAACCGTTTTCCCAACCTCGCTGGATATTAGCCCATTCCTCTCGGACATAATGATTGAGGCTTTCAGCATCAGGCGGCAGCGATAGAATCTTATTATCGGCCATGAAATTCCCCCTTTACCCGCGCGCAATATGTCACGAGGCGAGGGATCATCAAAGTATGCTTTTGTTACCCAGAATGTTACCCAGCGTCGTTAAATGATAGTGTCGAGCAACTGATTTCCGCTGTAACTATTTGATTTTGTTGGTGAGCGCGCAGGGATTCGAACCCTGGACCTACTGATTAAAAGTCAGTTGCTCTACCGGCTGAGCTACGCGCTCCCTAAGGGCGCGACGCGGCGCCCCCGAAAGTGCGCGGAACATAAGGAGGGCGGTCTGGCCGGTCAACCGAAAAACCGCGGTTCCGCCGACCAACCGCTCAGATATGAATAGCCTGCCCCAGCGCCTTCATAGCCGCTTCCGGGAAGGCTTCGCCGAGCGTCGGATGGGCATGGATGGTGCCGGCGATGTCTTCCAGCCTGGCGCCCATCTCGATGGCAAGAGAGAAGGCGGCGGCGAGTTCGGAGGTGCCCTCACCCACCGCCTGGATGCCGAGCACCAGATGATTGTCGGCGCGCGCGACGACGCGGACAAAACCTTCTTCGCCGAGAAGTGTCATGGCGCGGCCATTGGCGCGGAACGGGAAGCTCCCGATTTTCACCTCGCGACCGCCGGCGGCGGCCTGATCGGGCGACAGGCCGACGCTCACCACTTCAGGGTCGGTGAAGCAGATGGCCGGGATGGCGCGTTTGTCCCAGCTTCGCGGACGGCCAGCGACGAGCTCCGCCACCATCTCGCCCTGCGCCATGGCGCGATGCGCCAGCATCGGCTCGCCGGTCACGTCGCCGATGGCGTAGATGCCCCGCATGGAGGTGCGGCACTGATCGTCGATACGGATCGCCCTGCCCTCGCGGTCGAGCACCAGTTCGTCCATGCCCCAGCCTTCCGTCAGCGGCCGGCGGCCGACCGTCACCAGCACGCGATCGGCGGCGATTTTCCTTTCCTTGCCAGCGGTCTCGACCAGTAGCGCGCCGGACTTGCCGGCGAGGCCCTTGGCTTTTGCACCGGTCAGCACCTCGACGCCGAGTTCGCCGAGCCGCCTGGCGACAGGCCCCGTCAGTTCGGCATCGTATTGCGGCAGGATACGGTCGAGCGCCTCCACCACCGTCACCTTCGAGCCCATCTTGGCGAAGGCGGTGCCGAGTTCCAGACCGATGTAACCGCCGCCGACCACGGCGAGTTTCTCCGGCACCGCCTTCAGCGACAGCGCCTCGGTCGAGGAGATGATCTTGTTGCCATGGGGGCCGCCGAAGGGCAGCGAGGGAAGCTCGACCGGCACCGAGCCCGTCGCGATGACGATCGCCTCGGCGCGGATGGTCTGCGTGCCGGTCTCGGTCTCCACGTCCACCGTCTTGCCGTCGCGGAATGTCGCCTGCCCCTGCACGCTCTTCACCTTCGCCTTCTTCAGGAGCCCGGCGACGCCGCCGGTCAGCCGACCGACGATATGATCCTTCCAGGCGACGGTCTTCGAAAGATCGAGCGCGGGCTTCGAGGCGGTTATGCCGAGCGGGCTGGTGCCGGCAACCATGGCCCCGAGCCTTGCAAATTCGTCCGCCGCATGGATCAGCGCCTTGGAAGGGATGCAGCCGATCGTGAGGCAGGTGCCCCCCGGCTTCGCCTTCTCCACGATCACCGTGTCGACACCGAGCTGCCCGGCGCGGATCGCGCACACATAGCCGCCCGGCCCGGCGCCGATGACGAGGAGCTTGCAGGAGATTTCCTTCATGGCTGCATTCCGATTCCGATGAGGCCCCTCGTCTCCTCACCCCCCTCTGGCCTGCCGGCCATCTCCCCCTCAAGGGGGGAGATCAAGCCGGCCGCAATGCCAGCACCAACTTTTCCAGCATTAACTTTCCCAGCTTCAACTTTCAAAGTCGAAGATTGGCGGAGATAGCCATGAGGGCTGATCTCCCCCCTTGAGGGGGAGATGGCCGGCAGGCCAGAGGGGGGTGCGAAGGAGCACGTATCTTGCCGCTTTTCGTATTGCATTCCTTCACTCCACGAATATCAGGGCCGGCGTTTCGAGCAGCGTCTTCAGCCGCTGCACGAAGAGAGCCGCGTCCCAACCGTCAACCACGCGATGGTCGAAGCTGGAGGAGAGGTTCATCATCTTGCGGGGGATGAAGGCGTTCCCATCCCAGACCGGCCGCATCATGATCTTGTTGACGCCGACGATCGCCACTTCCGGATGGTTGATCACCGGCGTCGTCACTACGCCGCCGATCGCGCCGAGCGAGGTGATGGTTATGGTCGAGCCTTTCAGTTCCTCACGGCTTGCCGTTCCGGCGCGCGCCGCCTCCGACAGCCGCGTGACCTCGGCTGCGCAATCCCACAGATCGCGCGCCTCCGCATGCCGCACCACCGGGACCATCAGCCCGCCCGGTGTCTGTGTCGCGATGCCGATATGGACGCCGCCATGGCGATGCACGATGCCGGCCTCGTCGTCGAAGATGGCGTTGATGCCCGGCTGCTCGCCGACCGCCTTCACCATCGCCCGCATCAGGAAGGGCAGCACCGTCAGCCGCGCCTGATCGGCGCGCTTTTCCCTGTTCATCACCGCCCGCAGTTCCTCGAGCGCGGTGACGTCGACCTCCTCGACATAGGTGATGTGGGGGATGCGCGCCTTGGCGAGCGCCATCTTCTCGGCGATGCGACGGCGCAGGCCGATCACCTTGACGTCCTCGACCTCGTTGTTGGCGGAACGGCCGCCGCTGCGCGCCCGCTCCGGCCCATGCGCGAGGAATGCCTCGATATCCTCGTGGCCGATCCGGCCGGCCGGGCCGCTACCCGCTACCTGCCGCAGATCGATGCCAGCCTCCTTCGCCCGCAGCCGGACCGCCGGCGAGGCGATCGGCTTCTCGGCATGCGGCAGGCCGGCGGAGTGTGGACGGGCCGGGGTTTTTTCACCGGGTCGGCCGGCACCCCCACCCCTGTCCCCTCCCCACAAGGGGGAGGGAGACGCTGGTTGTGCACCCGCGGCACCCTTGTTCCCAGGAGGCACTTCGAGCCGCTGTGCCTCGGTAGGCGAGGCTCTGGGCAGTCCGGCCGGCTGTCCCCCTCCCCCTTGTGGGGAGGGGCTAGGGGTGGGGGTAATTTCTTGCTCCGTCTCGCCGGAAGATGCTCCGCCCTCCCCCGCCACCTTCATCCTGACCAGCGGCGAGCCGACCGCGACCGTGTCGCCGATCTCCGCGCCGAGCCACATGATCTCGCCGTCGGCCGGCGCCGGAATCTCCACCGTCGCCTTGTCGGTCATGACGGCGGCGAGCACCGTGTCCTCGCGCACCAGGTCGCCGATCTTCACGTGCCATTCGACCAGTTCGGCCTCGGCGACGCCCTCGCCCACATCGGGAAGCTTGATCGTGCGCTCGGTCATGATCAGACCTCCACCGTCTCGCGAAGCGCGCGGCCGACCCGCTCGGGCCCGGGAAAATAATCCCATTCCTGCGCATGCGGATAGGGCGTGTCCCAACCGGTGACGCGCCTGACCGGCGCCTCCAGATGGAAGAAGCAATGCTCCTGCACCAGGGCCGCAAGCTCCGCCCCGAAGCCGGAGGTCAGCGTCGCCTCATGCACCACCACGCAGCGTCCGGTCTTCCTGACCGACTTCAGGATCGTATCGAGATCGAGCGGCAAAAGCGTCCTCAGGTCGATTACCTCCGCGTCGATGCCGGTATCTTCCGCCGCCGCCTCGGCCACATGCGTCATCGTGCCATAGGCGAGCACGGTGACCGCACTGCCTTCGCGCCGCACCACCGCCTCGCCGAGCGGGACCGTATAGTGCGCGTCCGGCACCTCGCTCAGCCGGTGCTTCGACCACGGCGTCACCGGCCGCTCGTGATGGCCGTCGAAGGGACCGTTATAGAGCCGCTTAGGCTCCAGGAAGATCACCGGATCAGGGTCCTCGATCGCCGAGATCAACAGCCCCTTGGCGTCGTAGGGGTTGGACGGCACCACCACCTTCAGGCCCGACACATGGGTGAACAGCGCCTCCGGGCTCTGGCTGTGCGTCTGCCCGCCGAAGATGCCGCCGCCGGTCGGCATGCGGATGACGATCGGGCAGGTGAACTCGCCGGCCGACCGGTAGCGCAGCCTCGCCGCCTCCGACACGATCTGGTCATAGGCCGGATAGACATAGTCGGCGAACTGCACCTCGACGCAGGGCCGCAAGCCGTAGGCCGCCATGCCGATCGCCGTGCCGACGATGCCAAGCTCGCTGATCGGCGTGTCGAAGCAGCGGTCGCGACCGTACTTCGCCTGCAAACCCGCGGTACAGCGGAACACGCCGCCGAAATAGCCGACATCCTCGCCGAACACGACGACATTGTCGTCCAGCCCCATCGACACGTCGAGCGCATCGCGGATCGCCTCGATCATCGTACGATGCCGCATGATCTAGACCCCCGCCTCCTGCCGCTGGCGCCTGAGATGCGGCGGCATCTCGGCATAGACGCCCTCGAACATGTCGCGAGCCGAGGGCCGGCCGCCCGAATGCATGGTGCCGTGGCTCTCCGCTTCCTTCTGCGCCGCGATCACCGTGTCGAGCACTTCCGCCTCGGCCTGCTTATGCCGTTCCTCCGACCAGGCGCCGCGCACGATCAGATGGTTCTTCAGTCGAAGCACCGGGTCGCCGAGCGGCCATGCCTCGGACTCGGTCTTGGGCCGGTAGGCCGACGGATCGTCGGAGGTCGAGTGCGCGCCGACGCGGTAGGTCACGTATTCGACGAGCGTCGGCCCGAGATTGCGCCGCGCGCGTTCGGCAGCCCATGACGCGACAGCGTGGACCGCCAGATAGTCATTGCCGTCGACCCTGAGCGACGGCAGTCCGAAGCCCAGTCCTCGCGCCGCAAACGTCCCCGACCCCCCGCGCGCGATGCCCTGGAAGGTCGAGATCGCCCACTGGTTGTTGACGATGTTGAGGATGACCGGCGCCTGGTAGGTGGAGGCGAAGGCGAGCGCAGCGTGGAAATCGCTCTCCGCCGTCGAGCCGTCGCCGATCCAGCCGGCCGCGATCTTCGTGTCCTTCTTGATGGCCGACGCCATCGCCCAGCCCACCGCCTGCACGAACTGCGTGCCGAGATTGCCCGAGATCGAGAAGAATCCGTGATCCTTGGAGGAATACATGATCGGCAGTTGCCTTCCCTTCAACGGATCGCGCTCGTTGGAGAATATCTGGTTCATCATGTCGGCGATCGGATAGCCGCCGGCGATCAAAAGCCCCGCTTGCCGGTAGGTCGGGAAATTCATGTCCCCCGGCTTCAGCGCCCGGCGGAAGGCGGAACTCACCGCTTCCTCGCCCATATGCTGCATGTAGAAGGAGGTCTTGCCCTGGCGCTGGGCGATCAGCATGCGCGCGTCGAAGGCGCGCAGCGTCATCATATGGCGAAGGCCCTCCTTCAGATCGTCGTCGGAAAGCAGGCCCGCCCATGGACCGACCGCTTCGCCCTTGCGGTTCAGCACACGGATGATCGAGTAGGCGAGATCGCGGATATCTTCGGGCTTCGCATCGACTTCCGGCCGCCGCACGGAGCCCGCCGAGGCGATTTTCACGTCGGAGAAATCCGGCTTGCCGCCCGGCCGGACCTCGGGTTCAGGCACATGCAGCGAAAGCGGAGCCCGTGTCGCCATCTGTCGTTTCCTCACCGCCTGACCCGTGTCCAGCCGCGTTCCGCCGCAACCCTACAAGGCAGCGATTCCAAATGGATACCTTGCGAGGGAACTATTCAACCTCTAAGTCCGTTTAAGGGACGAAGGAACACGAAAGATTCGAGGAGCGATTATGAAGACACTGCTTGCATTGCTTTCGGCCGCTGCCCTGGCGATCTCAATGGCCGCGCCGGTGGCTGCCCAGGGAATGGGACAGGATACGACGGGCCTCGGCCCCGGAGGCAGCGGCGCCAGCAGAAACTATGTCGTGCGTGACTGGGGCCGCCATCAGAGGCGAGGCAATCACCACCGCCGTGGTTTCTATAGTCAGGGCGGCCACGGCTGGTACAACGGGCATCGCGGCTACCGACATCGCCGTCCCGGGTATCGCGAGCATAATGGCTGGTGGTTCCCGGCTGCGATCCTTGGCGGCGCCATCATCGGCAACGCCATCGTCAACCAGCCGAGCCGCGGCAACTCGCATGTCCAGTGGTGCTACGACCGTTATCGTTCGTACCGCGCTTCGGACAACACCTTCCAGCCCTATAACGGGCCGCGCCAGCAGTGCGTGTCGCCGTACTGAAGTCGGCACCTGACGCAAGTTCAAAGAGTCCCGGTCTCGGCCGGGGCTTTTCTTTTGGGAATGGCAGGAAGTTCAGTCGGCGCTCTTCGTTCGCCGCACGGCGTCCTTCCAGCCTTTGATCCTGGCAGAGCGGGTGCGCGCGTCCATGTCCGGCTGAAAGCGCCGCTCCAGCGCCCAGGATTTGGCGAAATCGGCCGCGTTCGGCCATACGCCCGCCCGCGAGCCCGCGAGCCACGCCGCGCCGAGCGCCGTGGTCTCCAGGATTTCCGGCCGGTCGACCGGCGCGTCGAGAATGTCGGCCAGCCGCTGCATGGTCCAGTCCGACGCCACCATGCCGCCGTCGACCCTCAGCACCGTCCGGGCGGAGCCTTTCCAGTCCTTGCGCATCGCGTCGAGCAGGTCGCGCGTCTGGAAAGCGACCGATTCAAGCGCAGCCCGCGCCAGTTCCGCCGGCCCCGAATTGCGCGTCAACCCGAAGATGGCGCCCCGCGCGTCGGCATCCCAGTGCGGCGCGCCGAGGCCAACGAAGGCCGGCACCAGATAGACCGCCTGCGCCGGATCGGCCCTTTCGGCAAGTGCGCCGCTCTCGGCGGCGTGGCCGATCAGTTTCATGCCGTCGCGCAGCCATTGCACTGCGGCGCCTGCGACGAAGATCGAGCCTTCCAGCGCGTAAATCGTCTTGCCCTTCAGCCGATAGGCGATGGTGGTGAGCAGCCGGTTTTTCGAGCGCACCATCTCCGCGCCGGTATTGAGGAGCGCAAAGCAGCCCGTACCATAGGTCGATTTCATCATGCCGGGCTTGAAACAGGCCTGGCCGATGGTCGCCGCCTGCTGGTCGCCGGCGACGCCGAGGATCGGAATTTCGGCGCCGAAGAGCGCCTTGTCCGTCACGCCGAAATCATCCGCGCAATCCCTGACTTGCGGCAGGATATTCAAAGGAACATCGAGGATTTTCAGAAGTTCCTCGTCCCATTCGTTGCGGCCGATATCGTAAAGCAGCGTGCGCGAGGCGTTGGTCGCGTCGGTAAGGTGCTTGCGGCCGCCGGTAAGCCGCCAGACCAGGAACGTGTCGATCGTACCGGCGGCAAGCTCGCCTTTGGCCGCGCGCCGCCGCGCGCCTTTCACATGGTCGAGCAGCCAGGCGAATTTGGTGCCGGCGAAATAGGGATCGAGCAAAAGGCCGGTCCTGCGCGAGAATTTCGGCTCCAGCCCCTTCTTCCTGAGCTTCTGGCAAAGCGGCGCGGTGCGCCTGTCCTGCCAGACGATGGCGTTATGGATCGGCTTGCCGGTGGCCCGGTCCCAGATGATTGCCGTCTCGCGCTGGTTGGTGATGCCGATGGCCGTGATATCGGCGGCCTTGAGCTTCGCCTTCCGAAGCGCGGTCTTCACCGTTGCGACGACGGAATTCCAGATCTCCTCAGGGTCGTGTTCCACCCAGCCGGAGGCCGGATAGATCTGCGGGAACTCCTGCTGGCCCTGCGCCACGATCTTCATGGCACCGTCGAAGACGATGGCGCGGCTCGAGGTCGTGCCCTGGTCGATCGCCAGAATGTATCCGCTCATCTGCCCCCAAATCTCCCCTTCCGATCAGCCTTCCTCCAGCCCGCCACCACAAGTGTCAGTAAAGATGGCCGGATCCGTTCGTTATTTCCACGCTTTCCATGCCGCTCAGCGCCATCTGGCCACCATCGGGAAAGGTGACGATGCATCCGTTCTGGCAGACGTCGGCATGCTCGCCCGGATCGAGGGTCCGTTCGGAGACGCGCCCTGCCTCCATGACCGTAAAGGTCTGGCGCTGGGCGTCTCGATTGACGATATCAGCCGTGAATGCCGGGCCGACTGTGAACAGGACGAGCAAGGCGCTTGCAAATATGCGTTTCATCATCGGCCGGCGTCGCCACCGTCTCCCTGATCCACCAAATCCGTGTCCATTGACTTATAGCGGGGTCGGCGATGACGGCAAGCAGCGCCCGTCGGATGGTGGACGATGGGAAAAATCCGAGGTCGGCTGGCCGAAAAGCCATGGCGCTTTCCTCGCCTTGGCTTTATCCCACTGCCTGTAGGTTTTCGCTCGGCGTCGAAAGACGGTTTCGGCAGGGGAAGATGGCGGAATATTCGGCATTATCGCTTTTGCGCAACGCCTTTTCAGGCAACCGGGACTGGAAACCGGCCTGGCGCAAGCCCGACCCGAAGCCGGCCTATGACGTCATCATCGTCGGTGCCGGCGGGCATGGCCTCGCCACCGCCTACTATCTCGCCGCCGAGCATGGCATCACCAATGTCGCGGTGATCGAGCGCGGCTGGCTCGGCCAGGGCAATATCGGCCGCAACACCACCATCGTCCGCTCCAACTATCTGCTGCCCGAAAGCGTGCGCTTCTACGAGCATTCGATGAAGCTGTGGGAAAACCTCTCGCACGAACTGAACTACAACGTCATGTTCTCGCAGCGCGGCGTGCTCAACCTCGCCCACACGCCGGCACAGATGGACGACTACGCAAGGCGCGGCAACGCGATGCGGATGAACGGCGCCGACGCGGAACTGCTTTCAGCCGACGAGGTGGCGCGCAAGGTTCCCGGCCTCGATATGTCGGCCACGGCCCGTTTCCCGATCGTCGGCGGGCTTATGCAGCCGCGTGCCGGCACCGCCCGCCATGACGCCGTCGCCTGGGGTTTCGCGCGCGGCGCGGACCGGCGCGGCGTCGACATCATCGAAAATTGCGAGGTGACCGGCTTCCTGCGCGACGGCGACAGGATCACAGGCGTGAAGACGACGCGCGGCGAGATTCGCGCCAGGAAGACGGCGGTGGCCGTGGCCGGCATGACCGGCCACGTCATGAAACTCGCCGGTATCGACAGGCTGCCGCTCGAAAGCCACGTGCTGCAGGCCTTCGTCTCGGAATCGCTGAAGCCCTTCGTCGACACGGTCGTCACCTTCGGTTCCGGCCATCTCTACATGTCCCAATCCGACAAGGGCGGGCTGGTCTTCGGTGGCGATATCGACGGCTACAACACTTACGCCCAGCGCGGAAACCTGCCGATCGTGGAAGAGGTGATGGGGGAGATGATCGCCATGTTCCCCGGCCTTGCGCGTGTCAGGCTGCTGCGCTCCTGGGGCGGCATCATGGACATGACGATGGACGGCTCGCCGATCATCACGACCGGCCCCCTGCCCGGCATGTATCTCAATTGCGGCTGGTGCTATGGCGGCTTCAAGGCAACGCCGGCATCCGGCTGGGCATTTGCCTACACCATTGCTCGCGACCAGCCGCATGCCATCAACGCCGCCTACACGCTCGACCGTTTCAAGCGCGGCATCCTCATCGACGAGAAGGGCCAGGGCGCGACGCCCCGGCTGCATTGAGATGCTGATCACCTGCCCCTATTGCGGCCCGCGCGATCTTGCCGAATTCACCTATCAGGGCGACGCCAACCGTGTCCGCCCCGACCCGGCCTCGACCGACCAGCAGGCCTGGCACGACTATGTCTACCAGCGCGTGAACACGGTCGGCGACCACAAGGAATACTGGCAACATTCGGGCGGCTGCCGCAGCCATCTCGTCGTGGTGCGCAGCACGCTCACCCATGTGATTTCGCCCATCGGCTTCGCCCGCGAGCACGAGGAGCGCAAATCCGCGGTCCGCCACAAGAGCGGAGAAAAAGCATGAGCCCGCGGCGCGCCGCCGGCGGCCGCATCGACCGTACCCGCACCATCCGCTTCACCTTCGACGGCCAGTCCTATACGGGGCATGCAGGCGACACGCTCGCCTCCGCGCTCCTGGCGAACGGCGTGACGCTCTTCGCGCGCTCGTTCAAATATCACCGTCCGCGCGGCGTGCTGACGGCCGGCATCGACGAGCCCAACGCACTCGTTACCATCCTGAGCGGCGATGTCCGCGAGCCGAACATCCCGGCGACGATGGTGGAGATCCACGATGGTCTCGTCGCGGTGAGCCAGAACCGCTTCCCGAGTCTCGGCTTCGACATCGGCGCGGTCAACCAGCTCGGCGGCAAGCTGATCTCTGCCGGGTTCTATTACAAGACCTTCATGGGGCCGGTGGTCGGACCGCTCAAGGGCACGCGCTTCTGGATGCTTTGCGAGCGTTTCATCCGCCGCGCCGCCGGCCTCGGCAGCGCCGGCTATGCCGCCGACAACGCCCGCTACGAGAAGATGAACGCCTTCTGCGACGTGCTGGTGGTCGGGGCTGGACCGGCCGGATTGTCGGCCGCCAAGGCGGCGGCGGCCAATGGCGGCCGCGTCATCCTCGCCGACCTCGACGCGGCTCCCGGCGGCTCCGCCAGATGGTCCGGCGAGACCATCGACGGCAAAGGCGCGGCGGAATGGGCCGAAGCGGCCGCCGACGAACTCGCTGCGCTCCCCAATATGCGCATCCTGCCGCGCACGACGGTGTGGGGCTATTACGACAACAATACGCTCGCCGCGCTGGAACGGGTCGCCGACCACAGACTGACGCCGGGCAAGGGCGAGCCGCGCCAGCGCCACTGGAGCATCCGCGCCGGCACGGTGGTGCTCGCCACCGGCGCCTTCGAACGACCACTGGTCTTCCCCGGCAACGACAGGCCCGGCGTCATGCTCGCCTCCGCGGCGGAGCGCTATGCCAACGAATACGGCGTGTTGCCCGGCGAAAAAATCGCGATCTTCACCAACAATGACAGCGCCTACCGCGCCGCCGCCGTGCTGCGGGAGGCGGGTGCCTCGATTGCCGCGATCGTCGACGTGCGCACCGATATCTCGACCGCCGCGCGCGATCTTGCCACGCAGGCCGGCGCCGAACTGCTCCTTGGCTACGCCATCGTCGGCGCCGAAGGCAGCAAGCAGCTTACCGGTATCAAGGTGCAGCGCTTCGACAATTCCTCCGGCGTGCTGTCAGGCGAACCGCGCTCGATCGAAGCGGACTGCCTCGCCATGTCAGGCGGCTGGTCGCCGGTCGTGCATCTGGCCAGCCAGGCCGGCGGCAAGCCGGAATGGGACGCCGAGAGGCAGGCCTTCATGCCTCCGCCTCCGACGCAGAACTGGATCGGCGCCGGTGCCTTCGCCGGGGCGGCCGATACCGAGACGGCGATCGCCGAAGGCCGCAAGGCCGGTGAGAAGGCGGCCGGCGCCAAGGCCTCCCGCGCCAGGCCGGTCAAGGTCTTCGCTCCCGCGCTCGATCCGCACCCCGCGCCCTATCGCGAAATCCGAGCCGACGGGAAAGCCTTCGTCGATTTCCAACACGACGTGACGGCCGAGGACGTGCGGCTTGCGCACCGTGAGGGCTTCATCTCGGTCGAGCACCTGAAGCGCTACACCACGCTCGGCATGGCGACAGACCAGGGCAAGACCTCCAATGTGCCGGGCCTCGCCATCATGGCGGACGCTCGCGGCCTGTCCATCCCCGAGGTCGGCACCACGCGCTTCCGCCCGCCCTTTGCGGCGGTCTCGCTCGGGGCGCTTGCCGGCGAACGCTATGGCCACCTGAGGCCCGACCGGCTCACCCCCATGCATGACTGGCATGTGGAACAGGGCGCGAAGATGTATACCGCCGGCCTGTGGTTCCGGCCGCAGATCTACGGCCATCCGGGCGAAACGATCGAGCAGGCCTATGTGCGGGAGGCCAAGGCTGTGCGCGAGGCGGTCGGCATGGTCGACGTCTCCACGCTGGGCAAGATCGCCGTGCAGGGCCCGGACGCAGCGCAGTTCCTCGACCGCGTCTACACGAACATGTTCTCGACGCTTGCCGTCGGCAAGGCACGCTACGGGCTGATGCTGCGCGAGGACGGCATCGCCTATGACGACGGCACGACCTGGCGGCTCGGCGAGCAGGAATTCCTGATGACCACGACGACGGCCAATGCCGGCAAGGTCATGCAGCAGCTCGAATATTATCTCGACATCGTCTGGCCGGAACTCAGGGTCCACCTCACCTCCGTCTCAGACGAATGGGCGGGCGCCGCGATAGCCGGCCCCAAGGCGCGCGACGTGCTCGCCGCCTGCGTCACCGGCACCAGGGTCGACAACGAGACGCTGCCCTTCATGGGCATCGTGCATGGCGAGATCGACGGCGTGAAGGTAATGATCTGCCGCCTCTCCTTCTCCGGCGAAATGGCCTACGAGGTCTATTGCGGCGCCGGCTTTGGCACCCATGTCTGGGAAGCGCTGATGGAGGCCGGCAAGCCGTTCGGCATCGTGCCCTACGGCATGGAGGCGCTCGGCACGCTGCGCATCGAGAAGGGCCACGTCACCGGCTCCGAGATCGACGGCCGCACCACCGCCCGCGACCTCTACCTCGACTGGATGCTGTCGAAGAAAAAGCCCTTCGCCGGCTCGGCCGTCATGGACCGCGAGGGCCTGCTGTCGCCGAACCGGCTGAAGCTCGTCGGCGTCGCCTCGCTCGAGGGCCGGGCGCTTGCCGGCGGCGCGCATGTCGTCACCGGCGGCTCGCTGGAGCAGCCCGGCGAGGATATCGGCCATATCACCGCCGTCTGCTATTCGCCGGCGCTCGGCAAGTATATCGGGCTGGCGCTGGTCAAGGGCGGCAAGGAGCGTATCGGTCAGCGTGCCTGGTCCTGCGACCCGGTGCGCAAGCGTTTTGGCCCGATCGAGATCGTCAGCCATCATTTCTACGATCCCGAAGGGAGCCGCATGCATGGTTGAGCCGCTTTCCCCGCTGGCGCCGGTGTGGAAGCCGGGCTCGCACGGCAATTTCGCAGACGGCGTCGGCGTCGTGCTTTCCGAGACACGGCCGGGCTCGATCGTGGAGGCCGCCGCCTGGCATGGCGAGGAAAAGAAGCTGATCGCCGCGATCCGCAAAACGTCGGGGCTTTCGCTTCCCGACGGCGCGGGCGCGGGAACCTATTCCGGCGGCAAGGGCGCGTTCGGCATCGCGCCTGGCCGCTTTCTCCTGGTCGACCGGGCGGAGGGGCTGGCGGCCCGTTTGCGCGAGGCAGTCACGGCCGATACCGGCACGGTGACCGATTTGTCGCACGGCCGTACCGCGATCCGCATCGCGGGGCCGAGAGCCGAATGGGGGCTGTCGAAACTCTTCGCCATCGATTTCGCGCTGCCGGCCTTTCCGGTCGGCTCGGGCGTGGCGACCGTCCATCACGACATCTTCGCCCAGATCCAGCGCACCGGCGAAGACGCGTTCGACGTATACGTCTTCCGCTCCTTCGCCCGATCCTTCTGGAAGATGCTCGGCCACGCCGCCGAGGAAGCCGGCTACGAGGTGCGCTGAAGAAAGCTCCTGCCAGAGCCTGTCAGGAGCCCTACCCTTCCAGCCCTTCCCCTTCCCCGCCGAACCGGCACAATGGCGGCGGAGGAATCACCATTGCCAAAGAGACGCCGGGAGGTTTCGAGCGCACAAGCCCGCCGCATATGGCTCCATGCTCAAAGGCTCGACGCGGCGGAGCCATTCGGCTCGGGAGCGGAGGCGACGAGGCTGGCCGTCGAGCATCTGGGATACGTCCAGATCGACACGATCAACGTCATAGAGCGCTCCCACCACCACATCCTCTATACGCGGATCCCGAAATACCGGCGCGAAGACCTCAAGCAGGCGCAGAGCGTCGACAAAACCGTCTTCGAATACTGGACGCATGCGCTTTCCTACGTGCCGACGCGCGATATCCGCCTTTATGTCGGCATGATGAAACGCGGCGAAGCGAAGCCGAACCGCTGGTATCCCGGCGTCGCCGACAAGGACATCAGGAAGGTGATGCGGCTGATCCGCAAGGAAGGCCCGATCACCATCCGCGACATCGACGACGACGTGCTGGTCGAGAAGGAGCATCTGTGGGCGAGCCGCAAGCCCTCGAAGCGGGCGCTACAGCTTCTCTTCTATCGCGGAGTGCTGGCGATCACGGCGCGCGAGGGCATGCTGAAGACCTACGATCTGATGGAGCGGCATTTCGGCTGGGAGAAGCGTCCGCGCCCGGCGACGGAAAACCAGTTCGCCGAATATTTGCTCGACCGCGCACTGAGGGCGCAAGGCATCGTCAGTCTCGATTCGGCATGCCATCTCGACGCGCCGAGGAAGCCCGCGGTGCGGAAGATCATCGAGCGGCGGGTGCGTGGGAAGAAGCTCGTCGCGGTCGCGATCGAAGGCGCCGGCCGGGCCGAGCACTGGGCCATACCCGAGATGCTCGATGCAACACCGTCACCGGAAAACCCGCCCGTCCACATTCTCTCGCCCTTCGATCCGCTGGTGATCCAGAGGAAGCGGCTGGCGCTTTTCTTCGGCTACGACCATAAGTTCGAGGCCTATGTTCCGAAGGAAAAGCGTCTCTTCGGATATTTCGCGCTGCCGGTGCTGGTCGGCGACGAGATCGTCGCCGTGCTCGACCTCAAGACCGACCGCGCGGCTGGAAAGCTGCTCATTCAGCAATGGAGTTGGGTCGGAAACGGCGAGGCCGGGCGACACAAGCGGGCGATCGAGGAGGAACTGGAACGGTTCGAACGGTTTCAGTTGGGGTGAACCATACACTCAGCACTACCGCATGCCTGGCGCGCAGCTTTTTTATGGTCGGCGTTGCCTCTATTCCGGCACATAGCGCCCCGCGTCCAGGCTATCCAACAGCATCCCCGCGTCCATCGCCTGCGGCTGAATCCTGTCGTCGATCAGCTTCTGCATGACCGCGCGTGCGTCATCCGGGAAAAGCGCAAGCGTATGGATGGCTGCCTTCAACCTGACCTGTTCATTTGGGTGGTCGTACAGGCTTACAAGCGATCTTCGCTGGTCGCCGGGCCGGCTGCGCAATTCATTTGCAACGGCCATCATGGCGTCGAATGCGCGGTTGTAACGGGAACTGTTGAACTGCATGCTTGCTTCGAATTGTTCCAAACATATTTTCTCGAATCTGCTAACCAGATCCACCACCGACAGCTTGCCAAGGTTCATTTTAAAACTCCGACCTCCCTAAGTGTCTTCTTGATTCGGTTGTAGAATGCAGGGCTTCCTCCCGCGTTTCATCTCGCGCAGGAGAGGATAAAGGGGTACAGTGTGAATAAATTCCTATAAAGAAAATCCTGACGACCGGGTCATTTGCGCCTTTCGGAGCGCATGACGGCAACCATTGCCGCGGGCTTGTTCAGCAGCTAACCCTGCGGTCGGGAGGGCCGCCGTCCATGCCGTTCGACGAACGACGAGTTCTGGCTTCGCCTACCGGCGCGAGGCTCAATCTTTTTGTCAGGAAAGCAGCCGAACCAGCTCGCGCGGTTGTGCAAATCAACCACGGACTAGTTGAGCACGCCGCGCGCTATAGCCGTTTTGCCGACCATCTCGCGGGGCATGGTTTCCACGTCTATGCGCACGATCATCGCGGCCATGGGAGGACGACGGCGCCGGATGCGCCGGCCGGCATGTTCGCGCGCGAGAATGGCGCCGAAAAGGTGCTCGCCGATGTGCTTGCCGTCCACGAGTTGATCGCGAAAGAGTATCCTGGCCTTCCGGTGATCGTCTTCGGCCATTCGATAGGCGGACTGGTCGCGCTGAATTTCGTGCAGCGCCACAGCGGGCGCATCGCCGGCGCGGCAATCTGGAACGCGAATTTCTCGGCCGGGCCGGCCGAGCGCATCGCGAAGCTGCTTCTTCTCTGGGAGCGGTTCCGCCTCGGTTCCGACGTGCCGTCCCGCCTGCTGCCGAAACTCACCTTTCACGCATGGGCCCGACAGATACCCGGCCGCCTTACGGACTTCGACTGGCTGTCGCGCGACAAGGCGGAGGTGGACGCCTATATCGCCGATCCGCTTTGCGGCTGGAATGCGTCGGTGTCCATGTGGCGGGATATATTCGATCTCATCTTCCACGGCGCCGACGATCACCACCTTGCCAACGTCAGAAAGGACCTGCCGTTTCATCTGGTCGGCGGCGAGAAGGACCCCGCGACGGCCCGTGGCAAGGCCGTCCACGACCTCGACGCCCGCCTTCGCCGCATGGGTTTCCCCCGCGTTACCACAAGCATTTATCCGGATACGCGCCACGAATCCCTGAACGAAACGAACCGCGAGACGGTAATGGCCGATTTCGTGGAATGGGCGATCGAAATAGCCCGTCCATGAGCCGGTGGCCCATCGCATCGATGGCGCGGGCCGGTTTACATTCGTCGTCGCGGGAGGCAAGGAAGAAGCCAAGCAATCCGTCCCGGTCCGAGCCCTTTCCATGTCCACTCCTCCGCTTTCCGGCATCCGCGTGATCGAACTCGCCCGCATCCTCGCCGGCCCGTGGGCCGGGCAGTTGCTGGCCGATCTCGGCGCCGATGTCATCAAGATCGAGAACCCGAAAAACGGCGACGACACGCGAAGCTGGGGACCGCCCTTTGTCGAAGGCAAGGACGGAGAAAACCTTTCCGCCGCCTATTACCATTCGACCAATCGCGGCAAGCGCTCGGTGGCGCTCGATTTCTCCGAGCCCAAAGGCGCCGAAACGCTGAAGAAGCTGATTGCCACCGCCGATGTCGTGATCGAGAATTTCAAGGTCGGAGGCTTGAAGAAATACGGCCTCGACTACGAGAGCCTGAAAGCGCTCAACCCGCGCCTCGTCTATTGTTCGATCACCGGCTTCGGTCAGACCGGACCGTATGCGCCGCGCGCGGGCTACGACTTCATCATACAGGGTATCGGCGGGCTGATGTCGATCACCGGCGAACCCGGCCGCGAGCCGCAGAAGGTCGGCGTCGCCGTCTCCGACATCTTCACCGGGCTTTATTCCGTCATCGCCATCCAGGCGGCGCTCCGCCATGCCGAAAGCACCGGAGAGGGCCAATATATCGACATGGCGCTGCTCGATACGCAGTGCTCCATCCTCGGCAACCAGAATTTGAACTACCTCGTCTCCGGCAACGCGCCGGTGCAGATGGGCAACGCCCATATGAACATCGCGCCTTACGAGGTGCTGCCGGTGAAGGACGGGCACATCATCCTCGCGGTCGGCAATGACGGCCAGTTCCAGCGCTTCTGCGGCGCTGTCGGCATTCCCGAACTTGCTGACGACCCCGATTTCGCCACCAACCCGGCGCGTGTCGCAAACCGCGTGCGCCTGCGTGAAAGGCTGCTCGCTGAGCTTGCAGGCCGCGAAAAGGCGCCGCTGCTTTCCGCGCTCGAAAAGGCGACGGTTCCGGCAAGCCCCATCAACAACATCGCCGAGATGTTCGAGGACCCGCAGATCGTCGCGCGCGGCATGCGCATGGACCTTTCCGATGCTGACGGCAATGTCCTGCCTTCGGTGCGCGCGCCGATGCTGATGTCCAAGACGCCGCTTTCCTACGAGCGGCCTTCACCGCGCCTTGGCGAGCATACGGAAGAAATCGTGCGGGAACTGGAGGGGGAAAAGCCATGAAGACCGGCGGCCAGTTGATCGTCGAGGCGCTGGAGGCGAACGGCGTCGACCGCCTCTATTGCGTGCCGGGCGAAAGCTATCTCGCGGTGCTCGACGCGCTGCACGATTCGACAATCAAGACGATCGTCTGCCGCCAGGAAGGGGGCGCGGCGATGATGGCCGATACCTACGGCCGGCTGACCGGCCGGCCCGGCATCTGCTTCGTCACGCGCGGGCCGGGCGCGACCAACGCTTCGGCCGGCATCCATATCGCAAGGCAGGATTCCATTCCCATGATCCTGTTCATCGGCCAGATCGCCCGCAAGGCGCGTGACCGGGAGGCCTTCCAGGAGGTCGACTATCGCGCCTTCTACGGCAGTGTCGCCAAATGGGTGACCGAGATCGACGATCCGGCGCGCATCCCCGAACTCGTCACCCGCGCCTTCGCGACCGCGACCTCCGGCCGGCCGGGACCGGTGGTGATCGCGCTGCCGGAAGACGTTTTGACCGAGGAGGCGCAAGCGCCCGCCGCACGGGCCTTCACGCCGGTCGAAACCACGCCCGGCCAAGCCGAGATGGCGGCGCTCGAGGAACTGCTCGACAGCGCGAAAAAGCCCTTTGCCATCCTCGGCGGCACGCGCTGGAACGAACGGGCTGTAGCCGATTTCCGCCAAGCGGCGGAGAACTGGGCGCTGCCGGTCGGCTGCTCCTTCCGCCGGCAGATGCTGTTCGACCATCTGCACCCGAACTTTGCCGGCGACGTCGGCATCGGCCCGAACCCGGAGCTCGCTAAGCGCATCAAGGAAAGCGACGTCGTGCTTCTGGTCGGCGGGCGACTCGGCGAAATGCCCTCCTCCGACTACACGCTCCTGAAAAGCCCCTACCCCGACCAGAAGCTCGTCCATGTCCATCCCGATGCGAGCGAACTCGGCCGCGTCTACCGTCCGACGCTTGCCATCAACGCGTCGCCGATCGCGTTCGCGGCAGCCTTCGCCGCCCGCAAGCCGAAGGCCGTCCCGGCATGGGCGGACGACACGGCCGCGATGCATCAAAGCTATCTCCGATGGTCGACGCCGCCCGAGACCGGCCCCGGTCCGGTGCTGATGGGACCGATCATGAAATATCTGGAGGGCGTGCTGCCGGAAGACGCCATCATCACCAACGGCGCCGGCAATTACGCCACCTGGATCCACCGCTTCCACCGCATCCGCCGCTACGGCACGCAAGCCGCTCCCACCTCCGGCTCCATGGGCTTCGGCACGCCGGCCGCCGTCGCCGCGAAACAGCTTCACCCGGACCGGCTCGTCATCGCCTTCGCCGGCGATGGGTGTTTTCTGATGAACGGGCAGGAATTCGCCACCGCAGTCCAATATGACGTGCCGATTATCGTCATCGTCGTCAATAACGGTATCTACGGCACGATCCGAATGCACCAGGAGCGCGAATATCCGGGCCGCGTGTCGGGCACCAAACTGAACAATCCGGACTTCGCCGCCCTCGCCCGCGCCTATGGCGGCCACGGCGAGACGGTGGAGAAGACGGAGGAGTTCGCCCCCGCCTTCGAACGTGCGCGCAAAGCCGGCAAGCCGGCCATCATAGAAATCCGCCTCGATCCGGAAGCGATCACGCCCACGCGCACGCTGACGGACATTCGGGAAAGGAGGTGAAGGAGGGCAGCAGGGCAGGCAGGCTGGATGCGGCCCGCGGGGCCGGGCATCCTTTTTCCTACCGGCCCGGCGAAGCCGTCGGCGTGACCCTTAGTAATACCGGCAGACGCGCACCCACCCATGGTGCGTCCAACGCCGCACGCAGCGCTGTACGCGACGCACAGGATGCGGACGAGCCCAGTTGGACCGGCAAAAGCCTCTCGGGCCGCGATGAAAACCGCGACCGCAGCCGCCCGCGACCAGCACCAGATTGGCATTGCCATCAACCGGCGCCGTCGCCACTTGCGCTATGGGCGCCATCATGCCGGCGCTTGCAACGCTTGGCGCCGCCGCCAGGATCGAGAATGCAGCCGTCAGACAGAGAATCGAGCTACGCATGGGACAGTCCTCTCAGTTTGTGGATACGGACATTTCTTTGTAGCGCCGCGATGTTTCTGCCGTTTTTCCCGATTGTAGCCGGTGTTTCTTGGAACCCCTTTTTGCGGGCACGTCAGTTCCGGGAGAGAAAAGCCGCCCGCTGCCGGCCTGTGGCATTGCCCTGTTCGGGATGCTATGAGGCGCCGGATTTCATCGCGCGGTCTCCATGAGCCTATCCGACAATTCCAAGATATCGGTCGTCATCCCCTGCCGGAACGAGGAAGCCAACCTCGCCTTCCTGCTGGACGAGGTCGAGCGGGCGCTCGCCGGACGCCCGTTCGAGATCATTGTCGTCGATGACGGCTCGACCGACGGGACACGGCGCATGGTGACGGAAAGACTGCGGACGGCCGGTTCCCCGGTAAGGCTGGTCGCGCATGATCGTTCGGCGGGCCAGTCCGCCGCCGTCCGCTCCGGCGTCCTGGCGGCAAGCGGCGCGATCATCGCGACCATGGACGGCGACGGCCAGAACGACCCGGTCTATATCCCGAAACTCGCCGACGCGCTCCTCGCCGCCGGATCGGATACCGGGATCGCCGCCGGACAGCGCCTGAAGCGCACGGATACGAGACTGAAGCAGCTTTCCTCACGCTTTGCCAACCGGCTGCGCGAATCCATTCTGCATGACGGCACGCGCGATTCCGGCTGCGGCCTGAAGGCGCTGCCGACCGCCCTTTTCAGGCAGTTGCCCTATTTCGACGGCTGGCACCGCTACCTGCCGGCGCTGGTGGTGCGCGAGGGTTTCGCCGTCGTCCATATCGACGTGGTCGACCGCCAGCGGCGACATGGAAAGTCGAATTACGGCATAGTCGACCGGGGATTGCGCGGGGCGCTGGACCTGATCGGCGTATGGTGGCTGCGCCGCCGCCGCAAAATTGTGCCCAAAGTCACCGAGGTACAGGAATGAGCGCTACCTTCGTCCACCTTATGGACTGGTTCCAAAAGGTTTTCATCGACCAGTTCAACGCCTGGATCCTTCTCGGCTTCGTTGCGCAGGCCTTCTTCACCATGCGTTTCCTGGTGCAGTGGATCGCCTCCGAGCGGGCCAAGCGCTCGGTGGTGCCGATCGCCTTCTGGTTCTTCTCGCTCGGCGGCGGGGCGCTTCTGCTGCTTTACGCGATAAAGCGGCAGGATCCGGTCTTCATCGCCGGCCAGGGGCTCGGCCTCGTCATCTACATCCGCAATCTGTGGCTGATCGCGAATGAGAAGCGCGGGTCGATGAACAGGGTAGACTGATCGCCGGCAAGCAACTTACTTGCCGTGCTTTTCGAGCCAGGCCTTCATGCCGGCGATCTCGCGTTCCTGCGCGGTGATGATTTCCTGCGCAAGTTTCCTTAATTCCGGGTCCTTGCCGTAGCGGAGTTCGACCCTGGCCATGTCGATCGCGCCCTGATGGTGCGGGATCATGCCACGGACGAAATCGACGTCGGCGTTTCCGGAATAGTCGATCATCATCGATTTGTGCATGTCGGTCATGGCCTTTTCGAAAGCCTTGTCGGAAGGCGAATGACCCGTTTTCATGTCGTGCGTATGCTCTGCCGCGAACGCCGCTGTCGCCAAGGAGAGCGCGCACAGCGCACCTGCAAAAATCACCTGTCGCATCCGAACCTCGTTGTGACCGAATATCGATCTTCCAACGTTACGGCTTCCAGCGACGGGAAGGTCAAGGCTGCGATTTGTCAGTTCTTTTCGGAAACGCGAAGGCGCGACGGGCGGGTCGGCTATGCAGCGTCGAAATCCAGCACCAGCTTTCCGCTCAGCGGCCGCGTCTGGCAGGCAAGCGTGAAACCGGCCTCGATCTCCCAGGGTTGCAGCGAAAAATTCACCGCCATCTCCGTCTCGCCTTCCACCACCCGACAGCGGCAGGTGCAGCACATGCCGCCGGCGCACGAATAGGGAAGTTCGATACCGGCCGCATGCGCCGCGTCGAGCACCGTCTGCGCCGGATCGGTGACAGGAAACGACCGCCGCACGCCGTCGAGAACGACTTCCACCGGAACGCCTTTCGCCACGGCCTCCTCGACCTGGCGGGAAATCCACCTCGGGCGCGGCGCCTCGCCGGACGGCGTGAAGCGCTCGAAGCGGATGCGGTCTTCCTCTACGCCAAGCCCGGCCAGCGCCTTGGCGACATCGTCGATCATCGCGCCCGGCCCGCACAGGAAGACGCCGTCGGCGCCCGCCGGGTCGACCAGCCCGCGCTCGGCAAGAAGCCGGATGCGCTCGCCGTCGATGCGGCCGTTCAGGATGTCGACATCCTGCGTCTCGCGCGACAGGAGATGGACCAGCGTGAGGCGGCCGAGATAGCGGTCCTTCAAATCCTCCAGTTCCTCCAGGAACATGATCGTCTCGGTCGAGCGGTTGCCGTAGACCAGCGCGATCGTACTGTCGGGCTCGTGGCCGAGCACGGTTCGCGCGATCGACAGCATCGGCGTGATGCCGGAACCGGCAGCGATCAGGAGGTAGTCGTGGCGTCCGCCGATCAGCGCCGTGAAGCGGCCTTCCGGCGTCATGACGCGCATCGACTGGCCGACCGCCAGATGCTCGTTGACGAAGCGCGAGAAGCGGCCGTCCGCGACCTTCTTGACGCCGACCCGCAGATGCGGATCGCCGGGCGTGGAGCAGATGGAATAGGAGCGGCGCGCCTCTTCTCCCCCGATCTCGGCGGCGAGCGTCAGATACTGGCCGGGCCGGAAGGCGAATTCGTCTTGAAGCTCCGGAGGGACGGCAAAACCGATCGCCACCGCGTCAGGCGTATCATGGACGATCTCGGCGACGGTCAATTCATGGAAGCGGGGGGCCATTCGCGGGTCCTAAATGCACTTGAAATAGTCGAACGGCTCGCGGCACGAATTGCAGCGATAAAGCGCCTTGCAGGCGGTCGAGCCGAACTCGGAAACGCGCCCGGTGTCCTTGGAGCCGCATTGCGGGCAGGCCACGACGGTCTCGCCGAAAAGCGCGCGGATCGAATTCGATGCCTTTTCGGGCGGCGCGATGCCGAAGGCGCGCAGTTTCTCGCGGCCCTCCGCCGTGATCCAGTCGGTGGTCCAGGCCGGCGCGATGACGCGCTCGACGCGCGCGTCGAAACCGGCCCCGCGCAACGCCGCCTCGACCGAAAGCTCGATGGCGAGCACGGCGGGACAGCCGGAATAGGTCGGCGTCACCTTCGCCACCGCGACGTCGCCGTCGAGTTCGACGGAACGCAGAATGCCGAGGTCGGCGATGGTCACGCAGGGCACTTCCGGGTCGAGGACAGAGGCAGCGGCTTGCCACGCCCTTTTCTGTGCAAACTGTTGCCCCTTCGCACTCCCCTCTGACCTGCCGGCCATCTCCCCCTCAAGGGGGGAGATTACGGCGGCCTCACGGCCAACTCCCATCCTGCGGCCTTGGCGATTACCGCCATCCTTGATGATGGTTCGATCTCCCCCCTTGAGGGGGAGATGTCCAGCAGGACAGAGGGGGGTGAATTCAGCACTCACCACGTCGCTCCCGGATAGGTGCGCTGCATGTATTGCAGTTCGGCCAGAAGATAGCCCATCGCCTCGCCGTGGCGGCCCTGGCGTCCACCGCTCTGCATCCAGGGTGCTACGGGGATGTCCAGCCCCGCTTCCGCAAAGATCGCACCGATGGTGCGGTCGAATTCCGGTCGGAGCGTCGCGGGATCGGGCGCGATGCCGGCCTTCGCCATCGCCTCCGTCACCTCGTCGGTCTCGAACAACTCGCCGACATAGGGCGCCAGTTCCTCCGCCGCCGCCTTCATGCGCCGGGTGCTCTCTTCCGTGCCGTCGCCGAGGCGCACCACCCATTCGCCGGCGTGACGGATATGGTAGGCGACCTCCTTGACGGCCTTGGCGGCGATGCCGGCCAGCGTCGTGTCGGACGATGCCGTCATCGCGCGCCACATCGGCTCCATGAAGGAAGCGAAATAGAGCTGGCGCAGCATGGTGTGGGCGAAATCGCCGTTCGGCCGTTCGGCGAGCAGGCAGTTCAGATATTCGCGCTCGCGCCGCAGATAGGCGAAATCGTCCTCCGTGCGGCCCTCGCCTTCCATTTCGGCGGCATAGGCGTAGAGCGCCCTCGCCTGCCCGATGAGATCGAGCGCCATGTTCGGCATGGCCAGGTCTTCCTCCAGCATCGGCGCATGACCGCACCATTCCGACAGGCGATGCCCGAGGATCAGGTGATCGTCGGCGAGGCGCAGCAGGAACTCGAGGAATTTTTCCCTATCGGCAGTCAGGATTTCGGACGCGGCCATCACATATGCCCCACTTCGTCGGGGATGTCGTAGAAGGTCGGATGCCGGTAGATTTTCGAGGCCGCCGGCTCGAAATTCTCCGCTTTTTGCTGCGGATCGGAGGCGGTGATCGAAGCCGATGGCACCACCCAGATCGAGGTACCCTCGCCGCGCCGCGTATAGACGTCGCGCGCCGCTTGCAGCGCCATCACCGCGTCGGCGGCATGCACCGAGCCGCAATGCTTGTGCGCCAGCCCGTTGCGCGGGCGGATAAATACTTCCCAAAGCGGAATCTGGTTCTTCGTCATCGACATCACTCCGCCGCCATCTTCGCCGCCGCCTCGCGCGCCCGGCGCTTTTCGGCATGGGCAAGGGCGGCCTCGCGCACCCACGCCCCTTCCTCCCATGCCTTGCGCCGCTCGGCGATGCGTTCCCGGTTCATCGGACCGCCGCCCTTCACCACGCGCCAGAACTCGTCCCAGTCGATCGGGCCGAAATCGTAATGCCCGCTCCCCTCGTTCCATTTCAGGTCGGGATCGGGCATTTCGAGCCCGATGAAATCGGCCTGCGGCACGGTGGCGTCGACGAATTGCTGGCGCAACTCGTCATTGCTGAAACGCTTGATCTTCCACCTGGTCGATTGGTCGCCGTGCTGGCTGTCGGAATCGGACGGCCCGAACATCATCAGCGACGGCCACCACCAGCGGTCAAGCGCATCCTGCGCCATATCCTTCTGGTCGGGCGTGCCGCGCGCGAGCGTCATCATGATCTCGTAGCCCTGGCGCTGGTGAAAACTCTCCTCCTTGCACACCCGGATCATGGCGCGCGCATAGGGCCCGTAGGAACAGCGGCAAAGCGGAATCTGGTTCATGATCGCCGCGCCGTCGACCAGCCAGCCGATGGCGCCGATATCGGCCCAGGTCAGCGTCGGATAGTTGAAGATCGAGGAATATTTAGCCTTACCGGCCAAAAGCTCCTCCGTCATCTCCTCGCGGGAAACGCCCAGCGTCTCGGCGGCGGAATAGAGATAGAGGCCGTGGCCGCCCTCGTCCTGCACCTTGGCGAGAAGCGCAACCTTGCGGCGCAGCGACGGTGCGCGCGTGATCCAGTTGCCTTCCGGCAGCATGCCGACGATCTCGGAATGGGCGTGCTGGCCGATCTGGCGGATCAACGTGCGGCGATAGCCTTCCGGCATCGGATCGTTGGGCTCTATCTTCTCGTCGGCGTCGATGCGCGCCTGGAAGGCGGCGAGAAAGGCCTCGTCCTCGTTCGTCTCGGTTTTAGCGCCGATCAGGCCTTGGCTGTACATCGCATCTCCTCCATGCTTGCATGTTTAACATGTAACAAAAATTGCCTCACATTGCAAGTTTTCGTAACATATATTCGGAGGGAAAATGAACGAATTCGACCCCAAACTCGGCCCGAAATTCAGCGTCGAACAGGCCAACGACCTGCTGAAGCGCATCTTCGCGCCCTGGATCGTCGATCTTGGACTACAGGCGACGGGCTTCGATGAGCATGGCGGCTCGTTCGTGCTGCCGGCCAATCCAAGGCTCGTCCATGTCGGCGGCGTCGTCTGCGGGCAGGCCACGGCTTCCGCCGCGGACACGGTCTCCGTGGTGACGCTTGCCGCGATGAACGGCCGCTTCCGCATCTGCACGACGGTCGATCTGACCAGCCATTTCATCCGGCCGCTGCCCCCCGGCGACGTCGAAATCCGCTGCGACGTGCTTTCCAACGGCAAGCGAATGGCCTTCGTCCGCGTCGAGCAGCGCGCGAAAGGCGACACGCGCGTGGCCGCCTCGGCGACGATGGCGTTTGCCTATATGGAGGAGTAAGGCGGAGCGGCCGTACCCCCACCCTTGTTCCCTCCCCACAAGGGGGAGGGAGACGCCGGCATTAATTCCGTAGCTAAAACCGTCGAAGTTTGCGCCGTGCAGAGCCGGAATAAAGTCCCCTCCCCCTTGTGGGGAGGGGTCAGGGGTGGGGGTACGGCCGCTAAGGCCGTCCGCCCATCCCGAAACGCCCGGCGAATTCATTCGGGCGCGAGAGCGGCGGCAGGCCGGCTCCGGTAAGCCAGGCCTCGCTCGGTCCGGCCAGTCGTCCGTAGATATCGCGCGCCAGCGACCGCGCTTCCTCACCGGGCCAATCCTTCGGCAGCAGCGCCGGCGGCAGGCCGGGATCGCGCAACACGATGCGCCGCCAGTCGTGAAGGAGAAGCGTGCGCGCCGCAACCGCATCGAGCGGCCGAAACGCTCCGCTCCGTTTCAACCCGTTGCGCAGCGGCCGATAGGCCTCGATGAAGGCGCCGTAGGCCGCGATGACCTCCTCGCTCGGCCACAGCATGCGCATGGCCTCGGGGTGCTCGGCGCTGCTGCCGTGGATGACCAGCATGCCGACGAGTTCACGGGCGGCAATGGCCGCCGCATCGCCAGACCCGGCGGCGGCGGCCGATATGTCGCCCGGCCTGAGATAGACACTGCCTTCGACGCGCAGGAAGCCTGCCTCTTTCATCTTCTGGGGCAGATCGCCGTCACTTGCCTGAGCCGCAATGGCGACCGTCCAGGCGCCGTCCCATGCGGGCGGACCGGCGGCATAGATGCGCCGCGTGGCAAGGTCGAAGGCATGCCGTCCCTCCTCCGCCAGCCGGTAGAAACTGTTGCGGCCGTCGCGCTCGCGGATCACCCAATGATCGGCGGCGAGCCTCGACATCGCCGTCCTGAGCGCGCCCGCCTCGATGCGCAGGCGCCCCATGATGTCCTGCAATGTCTGGAGCGCGACCCGGCCGCCGCGCGGCACCACGGCGTCGCCGAATATGGTGATGACCAGCGACCAGACACGCGGCCGCCCCCGTTCGTGCAGCCGGGCGATCAGGCGGTCGAGTGCTGCCTCAGCGGGCCTGGATGGGGCGTCCATGGACGCCAGATGACACGGCAGGCATGTCGTCCGCAAGCTCCGACTGGAAACCGGACAGGACAGCCTATGCCGGCCCGATCCGGGCGAAAACATCCTCGACCGGTGCGGGCGGTGCGACATTGAACGTTTCGTCGAGAATGCGGCCGAGATCCTGCGCGCTCTCGATATTGCGGCCTTGCACGGCCCGCCCGCCGCTTTCCTCGACGACATAGCGGCGGTTGACGAGCTTGTAGCGTTTGCCGCCCGCGACGCGCTCGAGAATGAGAGTTTCAAGGAAGATGGAACGCGGATTGGTCGAACTGTACCAATTGGCCACCGCGTAGTCGGAATCCTCCTGTCGCGTCAGGTCGAACATATACATGCGGCGCCAGCCGCCCGGCGGTCGCGCCTCAAGCGACAACGTGCCCCCGGCGCCAACCAGCCTGTAGGTGCCGGCGGCCGTTTCCTGGTCCATCCCCGTTTCGAGCCTGAGCGGCCGGTCGAGCAGGCAGCCGCCGAAACCGACATCGGCGAGCCACGCCCCGTCCGCAAGCTCGACCCTGAGCAGCATATGGGTGCGGGCCGCAAGCGGCGCGTCGGGTTCGGACATCCAGCGTACGCGCCCGGCAAGGCCGGTCACATGGAAGCCGATCTTTTCGAGCGCCGCCCGGAAAAGCGTATTCTGCTCGTAGCAATAGCCGCCGCGCCGGCCATGGACCATCTTTGCCTGGATGGACGCAAGGTCGAGCGAGACCGGACGGCCGAGAAACGGATCGAGCGATTCGAACGGTATCGCCGCTACATGCGCCGAATGCAGCGCGGCAAGCGTAGCAAGGTCCGGCCCAGGCTCCCCCTTGAAGCCGATCCGCGCCAGATAGTCCTTCAGCGAGAAATCCCCGGCCCGCGGTTCAGTCAAATCCTCTCACCCCGTTCACCAGCATCTTCGTCGCTATCCCCGCATATTCGTCCCGGCTGACCGCACCGCCCTCGCGAAACCACATATAGAACCAGTTCAGCATGCCGAAGAGGCTCATGGTGACAGGCTTCAGCAGGCGGCCATCGCCGAACGCCTGCGGGTGGATAGCGCGGATAGCCGTGGCGAAGCTGCCCACGAGCCTTCTTTCCAGCGCCTTCAATTCGGCCTGCTCCGCCTCCGGCAGCACGCCGAGAGCGTTGATCTGCACCTTATGCTCGGCGTCGGCGTCGCGATAGGCGTCGAGCAGGGCCGCGACCAGCCGGCCAAGTCGCTCCTCGGGGTGGAGGCCGGGCGCATCGGCTGCCTCCACGACCTCGACAAGCGCCTGCAAATGACTGGAAAGGATCCCGAAAAGCAGCGCCTCCTTGGAGGTGTAATAATGGTAAAGCAAGGCCTTGGAGACGCCGCATTCGGCCGCCAGTCCGGCCATGGTGGCGCGGTCATACCCGTCGCGCGCAAAGACGATCGCGGCGCTGTGCAGGATCGCCTCGCGCTTGTCGTCATAGTCCCTGGCGCGGGTGCGGGCCATCAGGCCTTCGGCCGCTTGTCCACGATCCGGACCGCCTTGCCCTGGCTGCGCGCGACGCCTTCGACCGGCAGCACGTCGACGCGGACGGTCACGCCCACCACCGCCTTGATGCGTTCACGCAATGCCCTGGAGGCGCTTTCGCGCTGCTCCTCGGCCATGCCGGCGGCGGCAACCTCGACATGGACGATCATCTCGTCCATGCGCCCTTCGCGGACAAGCTCGATCTGGAAATGCGGCGCCAACCCGTCGATCGTCAGGATCTGCTCCTCGATCTGCGTCGGGAAGACATTGACGCCGCGCAGGATCATCATGTCGTCGGAGCGGCCGGTGATCTTCTCCATGCGCCGCATGGAGCGCGCCGTGCCCGGCAAAAGCCTCGTCAGGTCGCGCGTGCGGTAGCGGATGACGGGGAACGCTTCCTTGGTGAGCGAGGTGAAGACGAGTTCGCCCTTTTCGCCGGCGGCGACCGGCTCGCCGGTCTCGGGATCGACGATCTCGGGATAGAAATGATCCTCCCACACATGAAGCCCGTCCTTGGTCTCCACGCATTCGTTGGCGACGCCAGGGCCCATCACCTCCGACAGGCCGTAAATGTCGACGGCATGCATGTCGAAGGCTTCCTCGATCTCGGCGCGCATGGCGTTGGTCCAGGGCTCCGCGCCGAAGATGCCGACTTCGAGCGGGCTCTTCCTCGGATCGAGCCCCTGCGCGCGGTATTCGTCCAGGATCGAAAGCATGTAGGAGGGCGTCACCATGATGGTGGTCGCGGAAAAATCCTCGATCAGCGTCACCTGCCGCGTCGTCATGCCGCCCGACGCCGGGACCACGGTGCAGCCAAGCCGCTCCGCGCCGTAATGCGCGCCAAGCCCGCCGGTGAAGAGGCCGTAGCCATAGGCGACGTGGACGACGTCGCCCGGCCGCGTGCCCGATGCCCTCAGCGACCGGGCCATGCAATCAGCCCAGACATGCAGGTCGTTTTCGGTATAGCCGACGACGGTCGGCTTGCCGGTGGTGCCGGAGGAAGCATGGATGCGCAGCACCTTCTCGCGCGGCACGGCGAACATGCCGAACGGGTAGTAGGCGCGGAGATCCTGCTTCGCTGTGAAGGGGAAGTGCCTGAGGTCCGAAAGCTGCTTCAGATCGTAGGGATGCACGCCCTTGGCGTCGAACGCCTTCCTGTAGTGCGGGACGTTCTCGTAGGCATGCTTCAGCGACCATTTCAGCCTGAGAAGCTGCAACGCCTCGATCTCGTCGCGGGACGCGATCTCGATCGGATCGAGGTCCTCTTTCCTGGGGGTCAAATCCTTCATATCGTACCTCCCTCGCCCAAGTCCCGCGGGGCAGCGCTAAAGCTGCTCGCCGTCGAAATGCCTGCCTTCGATCGTCCGCGACACGCCGCGGAATTCGGCGATAAGCGTGCCTTGTTGGTTCGTCACCTTCACGTCGTAGATACCGGAGCGGCCGTAGCGGGCGACTTCCCGGCAGGCCGCCGTAAGCTTGTCTCCGAGTTTTCCCGGCGCGACGAAGGTGATGGAATTGTGCTGGGCGACGACCAGGCGATTGTAGGAATTGCAGGCGAATGCAAAGGCGGAATCCGCAAGCGTGAAGATGTAGCCGCCATGGCAGATATCGTGGCCGTTAGTGTGGTGCCTTTCGACTGTCATCGATCCGGTCGCCGTGCCCGGCCCGACCGCATCGAGCGTCATGCCGAGCCATTTGGAGGCGCTGTCCTTCGCCCACATGACCTCGGCGCTCCGTTCCGCCACTTCTTCCGCAGAAAGCGCCATTGCTTCTCCCCAACGTAGCCTTTCCCGGAGCCTTGCATAAACCGACCGGACGGTCAATAATACTTCAGCGGCATCGAGGGAGCGACCATTGGCCGATAGGAGCCTTGCCGAGGATTTCGAGCTGACCGCCCTGCCGGAGGGCTTTGCCGAGGACCCGTTTCCGGTCTATCGCGCGCTTCTGGAACACATGCCGGTGAAGCATTTCGCCGACGGTTCGGTGATGCTGTGCCGCTTCGCCGATCTCGACCGCGCCTACCGCGACACGAGGATTTTCTCGTCGGACAAGAAGGTGGAATTCCTGCCGAAATTCGGCCGGAGCCCGCTTTACGAGCATCATACGACCAGCCTCGTCTTCAACGACCCGCCGCTGCACACGCGCGTGCGCAAGATCATGGTGGGCGCCATGACGCCGAAGGCGATCGCTGCCATGGAACCCGGCCTGATCGCGCTGGTCGACCGGTTGCTCGACCGTCTGGCGGAGAAAGGCGAGGTCGACCTCGTCGCGGATTTTGCCGCGGCGATCCCCGTCGAGGTGATCGGCAACCTGTTCGACATCCCGCATGGGGAGCGCGGGCCGCTGCGCGACTGGTCGCTGGCCGTGCTCGGCGCGCTGGAGCCGGTGCTTACGCCGCAACAGCACGAGCGCGGCAACCGCGCCGTCACCGATTTCAAGGCATTCCTGAAGGAACTTGCCGACACCCGCCGGAAGAAGCCCGGCGATCCGGCGACCGATGTGCTGACGCGGCTGATCGACGGCAATGAGGGCGAGCAACTGAGCGACGAGGAATTGCTGCAAAACTGCATCTTCATCCTCAATGCCGGCCACGAGACCACGACGAATCTCATCGGAAACGCGCTCTACGAACTGCTCGAATGGCCGGGCGAGCGCAAGCGCCTGCGCGCCGACCCGGACCTGATACAGACGGCGGTGGACGAATTCCTGCGCTTCCAGAGCCCGAACCAGCTTGGCAACCGCCGCACGGTCGAACCGGTGGAATTCCACGGCGAGACGCTGGCGCCCGGCACGCGCATCCATCTGGCGATCGGCGCCGCCAACCGCGATCCGCGCCATTTCCCCGATCCCGACAGGCTCGACCTGTCGCGCAAGCCCAACAAGCACCTTGCCTTCGCCGGCGGGCCGCATCTGTGCGTCGGCTTCTCGCTGGCGAAGATGGAAGGCCGCGTCGCCGTCTCGCGCTTCATCGAACGCTTTCCCGGCTACCGGCTGAACGGCGAAGCAAAGCGCACGGGGCGCGTTCGTTTTCGCGGCTTTTCGACATTTCCGGCAAGCGTGAGATGACCGGTATTCCAGTGATCCTTAGGAGCCATAGATGAGTGTCCTTTCCCTGCAGAGCTTCGCCGCCGGAAAATGGATCGGCCCTTCAGGCTCGCCGAGAAGGCTGAAAAGCGCGGTCAGCGGCGAGACGATCGCAGAACTTGGCTCGTCCGGCCTCGATTTCGGCAAGATGGCCGAGCATGCCCGCGCCGTCGGCGGGCCGGCGCTCAGGAAACTCACCTTCCATGAGCGCGCCGGCATGCTGAAGGCGCTGGCTCAATACCTGAACGAGCGCCGCGACCCGCTCTACGAGCTTTCCTACGATACCGGCGCCACCAAATCCGACTCGATGATCGACATCGATGGCGGCATCGGCACGCTCTTCGTCTATTCCTCGAAGGGAAGGCGCGAACTGCCCGACGACGTGCTTTATGTCGACGGTCCGGTCGAGCAGCTCGGCAGGACGGGCGCTTTCCTTGGCCAGCATGTCGCGACTTCGCGTCACGGCGTCGCCGCCCACATCAACGCCTTCAACTTCCCCGTCTGGGGGATGCTGGAGAAACTGGCCCCCACGCTTTTGGCCGGCATGCCGGCGATCGTGAAGCCCGCCTCGGCGACGGCATGGCTGGCGGAAGCCGCCTTCCGCATGATCGTCGAAAGCGGCATCCTGCCCGAGGGCGCGGTGCAGTTCGTGGCCGGCGACACCGGCGACCTGCTCGACCGGCTGGGCGGCCAGGACGTCGTCTCCTTCACCGGGTCGGCGGCCACCGCTTCCATGCTGCGCGGCAACCCGAGCCTGATCGGCCGTTCGGTCCGCTTCGTGGCAGAACAGGATTCGCTCAACGCCACCATCCTCGGCCCGGACGCCGCGCCGGGCACACCGGAGTTCGGCAATCTCATCCGCGAAGTGCATCGTGAGATGACGGCCAAGGCCGGACAGAAATGCACGGCCATCCGCCGCGTCATCGTGCCGGACGCGCATCGCGACGCCGTCATCGAAGCCATATCCGAGCGGTTGGCAAAGACGGTCGTCGGCGATCCGCGCGACGACAAGACCCGCATGGGTGCGCTGGCGAGCCTCGCCCAGCGCCAGGACGTGCTGGAAAAGGCAGCGCTGATCGGCACGGAAGCGCGCAAGGTTTTCGGTGCCGCCGCGCCGGTTCAGGAAGGCGCGGATACCGAAAGCGGCGCTTTCGTATCTCCGATGCTCTTTTGCCTCGATGATCCGGACGGCGCGGACAAGGCGCATTCCGTGGAAGCCTTCGGCCCGGTCTCCACCGTCATGGGCTATCGCGATCTCGCTCACGCGCTGGCGCTCGCCAATCGCGGCAAGGGCTCGCTTGTGGCCTCCATCTTCACCCATGATCCGGCGGTTGCGCGGCAAGCCGTTCTGGAGGCAGGCGCCTTCCACGGCCGTCTCTATTTCGCCGACCGCGACGCCGGCAAGGACGCGACCGGCCACGGCTCGCCCCTTCCCCATCTCGTCCATGGCGGGCCGGGCCGGGCCGGCGGCGGCGAGGAGATGGGCGGCGTCCGCGGCGTCATGCACTACATGCAGCGCACGGCGGTGCAGGCGAGCCCGGATCTGCTCACCGGCATCACCAAACGCTGGGTGAAGGGCGCGAAGACCGTCGAGACGGACGTTCACCCCTTCCGCCTCGCCTTTGGCGAGTTGGAGATCGGCCGGACCATCCATACGGCCTCGCGTATGGTGACGCTTGCCGACATCGAGCATTTCGCCGAATTCACCGGCGACAATTTCTATGCCCACATGGACGAGAAAGCCGCGAAAGCAAACCCGTTCTTCCCGGGCCGCGTGGCGCACGGCTACCTCATCTTGTCCTTCGCGGCAGGCCTTTTCGTCGATCCGGCGCCCGGCCCGGTGCTCGCCAATTACGGGCTCGACAATCTGCGCTTCATGAAGCCGGTTTCGCCGGGCGACACGCTCTCGGTACGGCTGACGGCGAAGGAGAAGACGCGCCGCAACGACGACTACGGCGAAGTGCGCTGGGACGTCGCCGTCACCAACCAGGATGGCGAGCAGGTGGCCAACTACGAGCTTTTGACGATGAACGCGATGTAAATAGTTTTTGTGCCTTTTCAGGATATTTTCTATACCTATATGGCAATGGAGTTCGAGTACGATCCGGCAAAGAGTGCTTCCAACAGCGAGAAGCATGGAATCGATTTCGAGGAGGCCAAGCTTCTTTGGCTGGATGAGGCCCACCTGATTGTGCCCACAGGCTGGGTCGAAGAAGAGCGTTTGCTGGCAATCGGACGGATCGGCTCAAAGGTGTGGACGGCGGTATTTTCTTACCGTTCCGAGCGAGTAAGGATAATTTCGGTACGGCGTGCAAGAGCCGAAGAGACCCTGAGATATGAAGAAAATTTCCGCCGCTGAATTCGAGCGCAAATTCGACGAGAGCGAGGATATTTCCAGCTACGTCGACTGGTCGAAAGCCAGGCGCCCCGGTCTTGAATCCAAGCGTGTCAACGTCGACTTCCCGGGATGGGTAGTGGACGGCTTGGATCGTCAGGCCAGAAAGCTTGGTATCACCAGACAGGCGTTGATCAAGATCTGGATCGCGGAGCGACTGCAATAGCGTATCGCGACGCTCAGCCGCTTTTTGCGACGAATGCTATATTCCCGACGATATCCGTCGCCGTCTTGAGCGACGCGGCGGTCGCCGCCGCCATCTGCGGCAGGAGCATCCATTCAAGCGTCCAGGCCGCGCCGGAGCGCTCGTTCTTGTGCACCAGCGCCTGATGCATGCCCGACACGAGCGTCGCGTTGAAGCGCGCCAATGTGACAAGGACTTCAGCGCCGACCGGATTGACCTTGTGCGGCATGGCGGACGAACCACCGCCGGACTTCAACCTGATCTCGCCGACCTCGCTTTGTGCGGCAAGCGCGATATCGGCACCCATCTTGCCAAGGCTGCCGGTGACCAGCGACAGCCAGCCGGCAAGTTCCGCCTGCCCGTCGCGCTCCGAGTGGCGGGCGCGCGGGACGAGACCAAGGCCGAGACGCCTGGCCATGGCTGCGGCCACCTTATCACCGGCCGAACCAAGTCTATCGAGCGTCCCCGCCGCGCCGCCCAAGGTCAGCACGGCGATTCCCTCGCGTATGGCCGGGAGCCGCGCGCGGTGGCGAAGCAGCGGCTCTCGCCAGCTCGATATCTTGCGCGAGGCGGGCACCTCTATCGCCGCCTGCATGCGCGTATGCGCCATCACCGGGATGGCGCCGTCGCGCCTGTCGAGTTCGCCGAGACGCGCGACCATTGTGTCGATACGGTCCTGCAACAGCCCCAGCGCCTTATCGATCCTCAGCGCGAAACCCGTATCGATGACGTCCTGGCTGGTCGCGCCGAAATGAACATGCCCGGCATGAGGCTCCCCGATTTCGGCACGCAATTGCCGGACGAGTTCCGGCACGACGACCCCGTCGCGCACCGCCGCGTGGCGAAGCCTTTCGATATCCGGCTGGAAGCTTTGGATTGCCTTGTCGATCGCCTTTGCCGCGGCCTCGGGGATAACGCCCTTTTCCGCCTCGGCGGCGGCAAGTGCCGCCTCGAAACCGAGCATCGCCTTCAATTCGGCCTCGATCGAGAAAAAGGACGCAATCTGCCCGTCGCCAAGCAGGCCCGACAAGACCGGATGATCGAAGACCGAAACGCTCATTCACCAAAGCCTGCTTGTCAGGGCGGAAACAGCTCGAAGCTAGATGTCGAAGAAGATCGTTTCCCCGTCACCCTGAAGATGGATGTCGAACCGGTAGGTATCGCCCTCCCGCGGCGCGATCAGAGTGGGCACGCGAACGCGATGCTCGATCCGGCTCAAGATCGGATCGGCCTCGTTGGCTTCCTTCTCGTCGCCGAAATACATACGTGTCTGCAGGCCGAGATTGATACCGCGCGCGACGATCCAGAAGGTGATATGCGGCGCCATCGGCCGTCCGTCGCGGAACGGCACCCTGCCCGGCTTGACGGTGCGGAAGACATATTCGCCGGTCTGCATGTCGGTCGGGCTGCGGCCCCAACCGGTGAAATTCGGGTCGGCCGTACCGCGCATTTCCGAGGGGCTGTTATAGAGCCCGTCCGCGTCCGCCTGCCAGATTTCGAGAAGCGCATCGCGCAGAAGAGTGCCGGAACCGTCGATCACATTGCCCCGAATGGTGATGCGCTCGCCCCTAGTCTTGTCGTTGACCATGGTGCTGCCGAGATCTTCGGGGAATACGCCGGCGATGCCGGAGAAATTCGGCACGCAGCCGATATGGACATAGGGGCCGGCCGTTTGCGACGGCGTTTCCTTGAGACGGTTGAGAGACTGGATCATCACGAATTCCCTTATCGGTAAATGTCACTGCGGTGACCAACCCGCACTACAAGAACAATCAGCCGCGCATCATGAATCTGGCAGACGATACGATAGTCTCCGACCCTGTAGCGCCACAGTTGTTCCTTGGAATCGACAAGCGCGGTTCCCAAGCTTCTTGGATTTTCCAGGGCAGCGATTCGACCGTCCATATAATTGACAATTCGGCTCGCAACTTGCCGATCCAGCTTCCCCAATTCCCGCTTGGCGGAAGTCAGATAGTCAATTGTCCAAGCCAAGCTCTTTTCTCACCTCGGCAGAGGAATGGATTTGTTCCTCTCCCTTTCTCAAGCGCTCCAGCGCGGCCTCTGCAAGATAATAGTCTTCGACGTCTTCCAATCCGCGCTCGATGAGTTCTCGAAGGTAATAAGCTTTTGTCCGGCCTGTCTTTGCCGCCAATTGTTCGAGACGCTGCTCAGTCTCAGGATTCAGACGAATGGACGTAGGCATCGGTGAACTCCGCGATATGGCATTCGATACACGTATCCAATGTATTCATTTTCGCAGTTCCTGCCAATCAGTTCCCTTCCTTGCGGTTCTCGAACAGGGTGGAGCGGCGGCCGCGCAGGACGATGTCGAACTTGTAGGCCCGCGCATCCATGGGGATCGTCGCCGCCATGTCGAGCGGCGCGATCAAGGCCTCGATCGCCTTGGGATCGTTGATGGTGCGCACGATCGGGCAATAGGGGATCATCGGATCGCCCTCGAAATACATCTGCGTAATGAGGCGCTGGGCAAAGCCGTGTCCGAAGACGGAGAAATGGATATGCGCCGGGCGCCAGTCGTTGGGACCGTTCGGCCAGGGATAGGCACCCGGCCGGATGGTGCGGAACGTGTAATGGCCGTCCTCGTCGGTTATGGTCCGGCCGCAGCCGCCGAAATTGGGGTCGAGCGGCGCCATGTAGGTTTCCCGCTGGTGGCGGTAGCGCCCCCCGGCGTTCGCCTGCCAGAATTCGAGCAAGGCGCCACCCACGCCGATGCCGCGCTCGTCGAGCACGCGCCCGTGCACGATGATGCGCTCGCCGATGGCGCTCTCGCCCGGCTTTGCGAAATTGAGGATCAGGTCGTTATCCAGTTCGCCCAGCATCGAATGGCCGAAGACCGGGCCGGTGATCTCGCTGATCGTGTTGTCGAGCGAGAGATAGGCATATTTGGGCGACCGCAGGACCGTCGTCTTGTAGCCCGGCGCATAGGCAGGCGGATGCCACAGCAGGTCGCGCTGGAAGAACGATCCCGTTTCGGGTTTCCGGTTCGACATCAAATCACTTTCCTTCCGAAGCCTTCATTTCGGCGAGCGTCTGCTTGACGATCTTCATGGCATGGTTGGCGGCGGGAACGCCCGCGTAGATACCGACATGCAGCATCGCCTCACGAATATCTTCCGCGCTCGCCCCCGTATTGGCGGTGGCACGGGTGTGCAGCGCAAGCTCGTCCCATTGGCCAAGCGCGGCAAGCAGCGCCAGGGTGATCATCGAGCGTTCGCGCTTCGTTATGTTCGGCCGCGACCAGACATGGCCCCAGGCCGATTCGGTGATCAGGCGCTGGAACGGCGTATCAAACTCGGTCCTGGCGTCTTGGGTCCGGTCGACATAGGCAGCGCCCAGCACGGAGCGCCGCGTCGCCATGCCCTCGCTGTACCAGTCCCTCGGCGTATCGTTCTTTTCGGTCATCTTCCTTTTCCTTCAAAACGGCAGGCCGACATAGTTTTCCGCAAGCGCCGTCGAGGCCGCGCGCGAATGGACCAGATAGTCGAGTTCCGCTTCCTGGATGCGCTGCCCGAAGGCGCCCGTCTCGGGAAACAGATGCAGCGTCGTCGTCATCCACCAGGAGAAACGCTCCGCCTTCCATACCCGCGCCAGCGCCCTTTGCGAATAGGCGTCGATGCCCGCCGCGGATTTCTCGGCATAATATTCACGAAGCCCGTCGTAAAGATAACGCACATCGCCGCAGGCCAGATTGAGGCCCTTGGCACCGGTCGGCGGCACGATATGCGCCGCGTCGCCTGCGAGGAAAAGCCGGCCGAAACGCATCGGTTCGGCGACGAAGGAACGCAAAGGCGCGATGGATTTCTCAAAGGACCGGCCAAGCGTCATGCGCCCGGCCACGTCGTCGGGCAGCCGGCGGCGGATTTCGTCCCAGAAGCGGTCGTCCGGCCAGTCCTCGACCTTGTCCTGAAGCGAGCACTGCACATAGTAGCGGCTGCGCGTCATGGAGCGCATCGAGCAGAGCGCGAAGCCGCGCTTGTGGTTGCAATAGATGAGTTCGTGGCTGACCGGCGGCACCTCAGCGAGGATGCCGAGCCAGCCGAACGGATAGGTCCGCTCGAACGAGTGGATGGCGCCTTCCGGCACCGACCGGCGGCTCACCCCGTGATAGCCGTCACAGCCGGCGATGAAGTCGCAGTCGATACGGTGTGTCGTGCCGTCCTTCTTGTAAGTGACGTAGGGCGCGTCGCCGTCGAAATCGTGGGGCGCGACATCCGACGCCTCATAGACCGACATCGCGCCGCCCGCCTCACGCACAGCCATCAGATCATGCGTCAGTTCGGTCTGGCCGTAGACCATGACGCGCTTGCCCCCTGTCAGGCCGAAAAGGTCGATGCGGTGGTGCTTGCCGTCGAAGGCGACATCGAAGCCGTCATGGGGCAGGCCTTCGCTGCGCATGCGCCGGCCGGCGCCGGCCTCCTCCAGCATAGCCGCCGTCCCCTCCTCCAGCACGCCGGCACGGACGCGCGACAGGACATGTTCCTTGGTGGAGCGTTCCAGGATGACATTGTCGATGCCGGCATTGGTCAGCAACTGCCCGAGCAAAAGCCCGGCCGGCCCGGAACCGATGATCACGACCTGTGACCGCAATTACACACCTCCCCTTCGATCCCGCCGCTGCCGGCAATCGACGCATATTCGCGTAGTAGGCGACGACTGCGCGAATCGGATCACCCAGCCAAACAGGGATCGCCCGCCCATGGGCTGCACACTTACCGCTTCTATGACGGGACAAGCTAGGGCGATTAGACCAAAGGCCGACAACCGATTGTCCGACTCACGTCACCGCCGCCGCGTCGGCGATCCGGAATTGCGCGCTGCGGCGGCCATTCCAGAAATTCGAGGAGAGCGTGCCGGCAACATGCACCGTTTGCCCCCGGTTGGCGGCAAGGAACGCACCGAGCGCCATATTCTCCGCGCGGAAAGCCATTGCCTGCAGGCTGCCGCCCATTTCCGAACGAAGGGCGACGCGCATATGGCCGTTGCCGACGACCCGGATATCGATGATGCGATGCCGCGCCAGGACGAGGATCGGCGCGGGATGACCTGCGCCGTAAGGCCCGGCATGCTCCAGCGTGTCGAGAAGCTCGACCGTCGCCCCTTCCGCCGACAGCGCGGCGTCGATCTTGAGCGTTTCCTCGCTGTTCAGCCGCATCACTTCAGTGCCTGCCCGCTCCTCGAAGAAGGCGCGCAGATCGCCGAGGCGCGTCCGCTCGATGGTGATGCCGGCGGCCATGGCGTGGCCGCCGCCCTTGACGATGAATCCCTTTTCGGCCGCCTCACGCACCAGCCGGCCAAGGTCGAAGCCGACGATGGAACGGCCCGAACCCGTACCCATGCCGTCCGCACCGAAGGCGATGGCGAAAACCGGACGCCGCGCGTGGTCCTTCAGGCGCGAGGCCAGCAGGCCGACGACGCCCGGGTGCCATTCGTCGCTGCCGGTGACGAGGATGGCCGGCCCGGCGCCGCGCGCGAGTTCCGCGTCGGCTTCCGCGCGCGCCTGCTCGAGCATCGCATGTTCCATCGCCTGCCGCTCCTGGTTCAGCCGGTCCAGCGTCTCGGCTATTGCAACAGCCTCCGTCGGATCGTCGGTGGCGAGCAGGCGCGAGCCGAGCGCGGCATCGCCGATCCGGCCGCCGGCGTTGATGCGCGGGCCGATCAAAAAGGAGAAGTGAAACGGGCTTAACGGCTCGCCGATGCGGGCGACGCGGGCCAGCGCGGTAAGGCCCGGATTGCCGAGGCGGCGCGCCACCGCCAGCCCCTTGACGACGAAGGCGCGGTTGACGCCGACAAGCGGCACGACATCGCAGACCGTCGCCAGCGCCACGAGGTCGAGCAGGCCGAGCAGATCCGGCGGCGGAAGCGGATGGCCTGCCTCGCGCAGGAGCTTCACAGTCTGGACAAGGACCAGAAAGACGACGCCCGCGGCGCAGAGATGTCCCTGCCCCGACAGATCGTCCTCGCGATTGGGATTGACCACGGCAACCGCGTCGGGAAGCGGCCCGCCGACCTGGTGATGGTCTATCACGACCACCTCGGCACCGGCCTCGTTGGCGGCCGCGATCGACGGCCCGCTATTGGTACCGCAATCGACCGTGACGACCAGCGAGGCGCCCCGCGCGACAAGCTCCCGCATCGCATCGGGATTGGGACCGTAGCCCTCGAAGAGGCGGTCGGGGATATAGATCTCGGATTCGACGCCGTAATGACCGAGAAAGCGCTTCATCAGCGCCGAGGAGGCGGCGCCGTCGACGTCATAGTCGCCGAAGATGGCGACGCGTTCGCGGTGCGCGATGGCGCGGGCGAGCCGCCCGGCCGCTGCCGTCATGCCGCTCAGCGAGGCCGGGTCCGGCAGCAGATCGCGGATGGTCGGGTCGAGGAAGCGCGCGGCCTCCTGCGCGCCGACGCCCCTGCCGGCCAACACCCGAGCCACGAGGTCAGGAATGCCGTCCGCCTGCGATATCGCCAGCGCGACGTTTTCCTGCCGCCGGTCGAGCCGATGCACCCAGGCCACGCCGTTCGCCGAGCGCCGCACGTCCAGAAAGAGCCGCTTTTCTTCCGCCATCACGCTTCGACGACAACAGGAATGGGCATGAAACCTAGAATTTATCCATGTCCTGATGCCGGGCCTTTATCTCGCGCACGGTGCCCGAGGACGAACGCATGACGATCGTATGCGTCTGGATGTCGTGGCGGCCGAAGCGGACACCGGAAAGCATGTTGCCGTCGGTGACGCCGGTCGCGGCGAACAGCGTCTCGCCGCGCGCCATCTCGTTCATCGTATAGACCTTGTTCGGGTCGGAGACGCCCATCTTCGCGGCGCGAGCGACTTTCTCGGGCGTATCGAGCAGGAGCCGCCCCTGCATCTGGCCGCCGATGCAGCGCAGCGCCGAAGCCGCAAGCACGCCTTCGGGCGCGCCGCCGGTGCCGAGATAGATGTCGATCCCCGTCTCGTCCGGATCGGTGGTGTGGATGACACCGGCGACGTCGCCGTCGCCGATAAGGCGGATGGCGACGCCGGTAGAGCGCACCTCCTCGATCAGCGCGGCATGACGCGGGCGGTCCAGGATACAGGCCGTGATCCCCTCGACCGCCACGCCCTTGGCCTTGGCGAGGTTGGCGATATTGTCCTTGGCGGAAGCGTCGATATCGACGAGCCCCTTCGGATAGCCGGGGCCGATCGCGATCTTCTGCATGTAGACGTCGGGCGCGTAGAGCAGCGTGCCCTTCTCGGCGATCGAGATGACGGCGAGCGCGTTGGGCAGGTTCTTGGCGCAGATCGTCGTGCCTTCCAGCGGATCGAGCGCGATATCGACCTCGGGGCCCTCGCCGGTGCCGACCTCTTCGCCGATATAGAGCATCGGCGCCTCGTCGCGCTCACCCTCGCCGATGACGACCGTGCCGCGGATCGGAAGCCGGTTGAGTTCGGCGCGCATCGCGTCCACCGCCACCTGATCGGCCGCCTTCTCGTCGCCGCGTCCCCTCAGCCGCGCGGCGGCGACTGCGGCGCGCTCGACCACGCGGACGAGCTCGAGGGTGAGGATACGGTCGAGGCCGGCGACGATATCATGATGAGCCATGGATGATCCCTGCTGAACGGTTGACAAAATGCTGTTTCCTTATTGTCAAAGCGGTATGACAACCGCAAGAGACATCGCGCTATAGGGGCGACATGGGCATCAATATGGGGCTATCGCCGCGCCTGGCGAATTTCCCGGTCGGGTTCCGTTGGACAAGCGACACAAGCAGGCGGCGGAGCGCTTGCCCTGCCGCCTCCCTCGGCCTATAGCACGGCTTTAATGCCAGACGCCCTCCCCCTTTTCCCGCACCGCCACCTGCTCGGCATACAGATGCTGCAGCCGGCCGACATCGAGCTTCTGCTCGAACGCGCCGAAGCGGCGATCACCATCTCCCGCCAGCCGGAGAAGAAGACGGCGACGCTGCGCGGCCGCACGCAGATCAACCTCTTCTACGAGGCATCGACGCGCACGCAGTCCTCCTTCGAACTCGCGGGCAAGCGCCTCGGGGCCGACGTGATGAACATGTCCGTCGCTTCCTCCTCCGTGAAGAAGGGCGAGACGCTGATCGACACGGCCATGACGCTGAACGCCATGCGGCCGGATATCCTCATCATCCGCCACCAGTCGGCGGGCGCGGCCGCACTTCTCGCCCAGAAGGTGGGCTGCTCGGTCGTGAACGCCGGCGACGGCGCGCATGAGCACCCGACGCAGGCGCTGCTCGACGCGCTCACCATCCGCCGGGCCAGGGGGCCGCTCAACCGCCTCACCGTCGCGATCTGCGGCGACATCCTGCACAGCCGGGTGGCGCGCTCCAATATCCTTCTCCTGAACGCGCTTGGCGCCAGCGTGCGCGTCGTGGCGCCCTCGACATTGCTGCCGGCCGGCATCGAGCTAATGGGCGTAAAACTGTTCCACTCCATGCAGGAAGGGCTGAAGGGCGTCGACGTGGTGATGATGCTGCGTTTGCAACGCGAACGCATGGCCGGCGCCTTCGTGCCCTCGACGCGCGAATATTTCCGCTATTTCGGGCTCGACGCGGCAAAGCTCGCGGCTGCTGCGGAAGGCGCGCTCGTCATGCATCCCGGCCCGATGAACCGGGGCGTGGAAATCGCCTCCGCGATCGCCGACGGGCCGCAAAGCGTCATCCAGGAACAGGTGGAGATGGGCGTCGCGGTGCGCATGGCGGTGATGGAAGCGCTGCTCGACCCGCGCCGCAACGCGGAAGGTCAGCCGGCGTGAGCATCACCGTCCTGCACAATGCCCGTATCGTCGATCCCTCGCGCGGGATGGACGAGCGCGGTTCGGTGATTATCGAGGGAAAAAAGATCGCGGCGGCCGGCGCGAACGCTTTGAACCAGGGTGCGCCGGAGGGTGCGACGGTGATCGACTGCGCCGGCAGGACGATCATCCCCGGCCTGATCGATGCGCGTGTCTTCATCGGCGAGCCGGGTGCCGAGCATCGCGAGACCATCGCCTCGGCAAGCCAGGCGGCGGCCGCCGGCGGCGTCACTTCACTGGTGATGATGCCGGATACCAACCCTGTGATAGACGATGTGGCGCTGGTGGAATTCGTGCTGCGCACGGCGCGCGATACGGCCATCGTCAACGTGCTGCCGGCAGCGGCAATCACGCGCCGGCTGGAAGGCCGCGAGATGACCGAGTTCGGACTTTTGCGCGAGGCGGGCGCCGCTTTCTTCACGGACGGTCGCCACACGATCACATCGAGCGCCGTCATGCGGCGGGCGCTGACCTATGCGCGCGATTTCGGCGCGACGATCGCGCATGAGACGCAGGATGCCGACCTCGCGGCGGCCGGGGTCATGAACGAAGGGCTCTACGCCAGCTGGCTCGGACTGCCCGGTATTCCGCGCGAGGCGGAAGCAATCCCGCTCGAACGCGACCTCAGGCTCGCGCGGCTGACCGGGGGCGCCTATCATGCCGCCAAGATCTCGACGGCGATGGCCGCCGAGGCGGTCGCGCGCGCCAAACGGGACGGCGCCAACGTTTCCGCCGGCGTGTCGATCCACAATCTGGCGCTGAACGAGAACGATGTCGGCGAATACCGCACCTTCTTCCGCCTGTCGCCGCCGCTGCGCGCGGAGGACGACCGGCTGGCGATGGTCGAGGCGCTGCGCGACGGCACCATCGACATCGTCGTTTCCTCCCACGACCCTCAGGACGTCGATACCAAGCGCCTGCCTTTTGCCGACGCCGAAGCTGGCGCCATCGGGCTGGAGACATTGCTCGGCGCTGCGCTCAGGCTCTATCACAATGAAGAAATACCGCTGATCCGGCTGGTCGAAGCACTCTCCACCGGGCCGGCAAAGCTGTTCGGCCTTGAGGGTGGTTCCCTGAAGCCCGGCGCGCCGGCCGATCTCGCGCTGGTCGACCTCGACGAGCCCTGGATCGTGCGCGAAACCGACATCGTTTCGCGCTCCAAGAACACCTGCTTCGAGGGTGCGAGGCTGCAGGGCAAGGTCTTGCAAACCATGGTCGCGGGCCGCACAGTGTTCACCGCCTAGGCGTTCTGGGGCCAGAGCATGATCCGGAAAAGTGGGTGCCGGTTGTCCGAAAAGATCATGCTCAAACAAAGAGATAAGAGCATGATGTGATTCTGTCCGATTACATCGTGCTCTTGCGGCTCGGGAGGGGAAAAATGCTTTACGTGCTCGGCGCGCTGGTCGTCGGCTATCTTTTCGGCTCGATTCCTTCCGGCTACCTGCTTGCCCGCGCTGCCGGCCTCGGCGACGTGCGCACGATCGGTTCGGGCAATATCGGCGCGACCAACGTGCTGAGGACCGGCAACAAGGGGTTGGCGGCGCTGACGCTTGTCCTCGACGCGCTCAAGGGTGCGGTCCCGGTCTGGCTCGCCTTGCATTATCTCGGGCTTTACCCGGCGATGCTGGCAGGGCTCGGCGCATTCCTTGGCCACCTTTTCCCCGTTTGGCTCGGCTTCAAGGGCGGCAAGGGCGTCGCCACCTATATCGGCGTGCTGCTCGGCCTTGCCTGGCAAGGCGTGATCGTCTTCGCCATCGCATGGCTGCTTGTCGCCTTCGTCACGCGCTTTTCCTCGCTCGCGGCACTCGTCGCGGCGGTCGCCGTCCCGGTCGCGCTCGTTTTCCTCGGCCGGCTGGAGCTTGCGGAGCTTTTCGCGGTCATGAGTGCCATCGTCTTCATCAAGCATCGCCCCAACATCGAACGGCTGGTCGCCGGCACGGAATCGAAGATCGGGAGCAAAGGGTGACCACGCCCGCCGCGCCGGCGCTGAGCGACCGGCAGCGGCTTTCCTGGCTGCGCCTCATCCGCACCGACAATGTCGGTCCGGCCACGTTCCGCGACCTGATCAACCGCTTCGGTTCCGCCGAGAACGCCATCGCCATGCTGCCGGAACTGACGCTGAGCGGCGGCGGCATGCGGACGGTCCGGATCCCGTCGCTCGCCGAGGCGGAAGACGAGATGGAACTGGCTGCCCGCGCCGGCGCCCGCTTCGTCGCGATCGGCGAGGCCGATTACCCGTCGTTGCTGCGCAGGATGGACCTGCCGCCGCCGCTGGTGGCGATCAGGGGCGAGGCCGCCGTCTTCTCGCTGCCGCCCGTCGCCATCGTCGGCGCGCGCAACGCTTCGGTCGCAGGCATCCGCATTGCGCAGTCGCTCGCCACCGAACTCGGCCGGACAGGCCATGCCGTTGTCTCCGGGCTGGCGCGCGGCATCGATACGGCGGCGCATCGCGGCAGTCTCGGCACCGGCACCATTGCCGTGCTGGCCGGCGGGATCGACCTGCCCTACCCGCCGGAAAATATCGATCTATGCAATGAGATCGCCAAGAGCGGTGGCGCGGTCATCTCCGAGATGCCCTTCGGCTGGGAGCCAAGGGCGCGCGATTTCCCGCGTCGGAACCGCATCATCGCCGGTTTGGCTTACGGCCTCGTCGTCGTGGAGGCGGCGAAACGGTCGGGCTCGCTCATCAGCGCGCGGCTTGCGGGCGAAATGGGAAGGCTCGTCTTCGCCGTCCCCGGCTCGCCGCTCGACCCGAGAGCCGCCGGCACCAACGGCCTGTTGAAGGACGGCGCCATCCTGGTCACGGAGGCGAAGGACGTGCTCGAACAGATCGCGCCGCTCATCGGCGCGCCGCCTCCGCCGTCCGATTTAGAGGAACCGCCGGACTTTTCTTCCGTCGCGCCGCCCGGAGACGACGACCGCGACAAGGTGCTGGAGGCGCTGAGCCCGGTGCCGACGGCGATCGACGACATCATCCGGCACACCGGGCTTCACCCGGCGCAGGTCTTCATGGTGCTTTTGGAACTCGACCTGGCCGGACGGCTCGAGCGCCATCCGGGCGGCAATGTCTCCTCGCTGTGACAGAGCGGCGAACCTCGTTTTCCTGAGAACATGCGCAACAGAAAAGGGCGCCACGGCGGGCGCCCTTCCCTCATTCGATTGGCCGTAGAGGCTTATTTCGGCAGCTTGTCGTCGATGCCCTTCACGTAGAAGTTCATGCCGAGCAGCGTCTTGTCGTCGGATACTTCGCCGTCCTTCAGCCATTCCGTGCCGTCCTGGCGATAGACCGGGCCGGTGAAGGGGTTCCAGCCGCCGGCGATCTTCTTCTCCGTGGCTTCCGCCATGGCCTTCACGTCGTCGGGCATGTTGGTGAACGGCGCCAGCTTGACGACGTCGTCCTTGATGCCGAGCCATACGCTATCCGGCTTCCAGGTCCCGTCGAGCGCGGCCTGGACCCGCTTGATGTAGTAAGGCCCCCAATTGTCGGTGTTGGAGGTAAGCTGCGCCTTGGGCGCGAACTTGATCATGTCGGACGACTGGCCGAAGCCGAGCTTGCCGCGCTCTTCGGCGACCTGCAGCGGGGCCGTCGAATCGGTGTGCTGCGTGATGATGTCGGCGCCCTGGTCGAACAGGGCCTTGGCCGCATCCGCTTCCTTGCCCGGATCGAACCAGCTGTTCACCCAGACGATCTTGAGCTTGAAGTTCGGGTTGACCGACTGCGCGCCGAGCATGAAGGAGTTGATGCCCATCACGACTTCGGGGATCGGGAAGGACACGATGTAGCCGGCGACGCCGGTCTTCGACATCTTCGCCGCGATCTGGCCCATCACATAGCGGCCTTCGTAGAAGCGGGCGTTGTAGATGCCCATGTTGGGGGCCGTCTTGAAGCCCGTCGCGTGCTCGAACATCACCTTCGGGAACTTCTTGGCGACCTTCAGTTCGGAATCCATGAAGCCGAAGGACGTGCCGAAGATCAGATTGCAGTTCTGCCGTGCGAGGCGCTCGAAGGCGCGCTCGGCATCGGGGCCTTCGCTGACGTTTTCGAGATAGGTGGTCTCGACCTTGTCGCCGAAGTGCTTGATGACGTCCTGCCGGCCCTGCTCGTGCTGGTAGGAATAGCCGAAATCGCCGATCGGCCCGACATAGACAAAGCAGGCCTTGAGCTTGTCGGCGGCCTGGGCGTTCACCGCCATGACCATGGCGGCTGCGGCGGTCAGTGCTAATAGAAGCTTCTTCATCATGTTACCTCTCTGAGACTCTGAACTTCCAATTGTCGTTTTTCGTCAGCGGTCCGGCACGAAAGCCCGCCCGAGCGAGGCCGGCGTATTCACCATCGTCAGCCGCCTGTTTCGTGAGATTAGAACAAGTACGACGATGGTGGCCAGATAGGGAAGCGAAGAAAGGAACTGCGTCGGCACCGACTTGATCGCCGCCAGCAGCCAGTAGACCGGACCGGGGAGGAATCCGAGCGTATTCAGGTCGATCGCCTGCACATGAAGTTGGGCGATAGTCAGCGCTCCGAAGAGGTAGGCGCCGGCAAAGACGCGCCACGGCCGCCACGAAGCGAAGACGACCAGCGCCAGCGCGATCCAGCCGCGCCCCGCCGTCATGTTCTCCACCCATTGCGGCGTATAGACCAGCGAAAGCTGCGCGCCGGCAAGGCCCGCGCAGGCGCCGCCGAACATCACCGCCAGATAGCGGATGCCAATGACCGGAATGCCGAGCGCATGCGCCGAGCCGTGATTGTCGCCGACCGAGCGCAAGGTCAGCCCCGCACGCGTCTTGAACAGGAACCACGAGACGGCGATGACGAGCAGGATGGATATGTAGAAGAGCGGGTTCTCGCCGAAGAGCAGCCCGCCCACCAGCGGCAGGTCGCTGAGGCCGGGGATATGGATATCGTTCATGCGAATGCCCGGATGGCCGACGAAGGATTCGCCCAGCATGCCCGAAAGGCCGAGGCCGAGCAGCGTCAGCGCCAGGCCGGTGGCCACCTGATTCGTCACCAGCGTCAGGGTCAGGAAGGCAAAAAGCAGCGAGAACACCGCCCCGACGATGATGGCCGCCAGCACGCCGAGCCAGGGCGATCCGGTCATATAGGCGGCGGCGAAGCCGCTGACCGAGCCCATGACCATCATGCCCTCGACGCCGAGATTGAGAACGCCGGAACGCTCGACCACCAGTTCGCCGATCGCGGCGATCAAAAGCGGCGTGGACGCCGTTACGATGGTGATGAGGACAGCCTCAAGAATGTTCAAGAGCGGCCTCCCCAGCGGCTTCAACGGCGGTTTTGCGGCCCGTGACCAGCCGAATCCGATAGTAGATCAGCGTGTCGCTGGCGAGTACGAAGAAGAGCAGCATGCCCTGGAAGACGCGCGCGGTCTTGTCGGAGATGCCGATCGCCGCCTGCGCCGCCTCGCCTCCGAGATAGGAAAGCGCGAGCACCAGCCCCGCCGCGATGATCCCGATCGGATTAAGACGGCCGAGGAAGGCCACGATGATGGCCGTGAAGCCGTAACCGGGCGAGATCACCGGCTGCAACTGGTTGATCGTCGCGGAGACCTCTGAAATCCCGGCGAGACCCGCAAGCGCGCCCGAAACCACGAAGGCGAACAGCACCATGCGCCCCGTGGAGAAGCCGGCGAACCGGCCGGCGCGCGGACTCTGCCCGATCACCTTGACCTCAAAGCCTTTCAGCGTCTTCTCCATCAGGAACCAGACGATGAGCGCGGCGACGATGGCGAAGACGAAAGCCCAGCTCGCGCGGCCGGATGCGGGAAAGAGTTCCGGCAGGATCGCCGCATCGCTGAACTGGATCGTCTGCGGGAAATTGTACCCTTGAGGATCGCGCCAGGGACCGCGCACCACCCAGTCGAGGAAAAGCTGCGCGACATAGACGAGCATCAGGCTGGACAATATCTCGTTGGTGTTGAAGCGCACCTTGAGCAGCGCCGGTATCGCCGCGTAGAGCGCACCGCCGATCATGCCCATGATGAGCATCAGCGGCAGCAGGAAGATGCCTTGATAGCCGGGCATCAGCACCGGCAGGATGGAACCGGCGATCGCCCCCATCGTGAACTGGCCTTCGGCGCCGATGTTCCAGTTGTTGGACCGGTAGCAGACCGCGAGCCCGACCGCGATCAGGATCAGCGGCGCGGCCTTCACAGCCAGTTCGTGGATTTGCCAGACCTGCGTTAACGGCGACACGAAGTAGATATACATCGCCGTCACCGGGTTGCGGCCGAGCAGCGCAAACAGGATGGCACCGAAGATAACCGTAAGCGCGAAGGCTATGAACGGCGAAAGTGCCGAGAACAGAGCCGAGCGCTGCGGCCGCTTGATGAGTTCGATGCGCATCAGGCCATCTCCCCGGCAGAATGGGCCTGTTCGGGAGCGGCACCGCCCATCAGAAGGCCGATCTTCTCGAAAGTCGCCTCGGCGATCGCAAGCGGCGCCGACATGGCTCCGTCATGCATGACGGCGATGTAGTCGGAAATCTCGAACAGTTCGTCGAGGTCCTGGCTGATGACGAGCACCGCGGAGCCGGCGCGCGCAAGCTCGATGAGCGCCTGGCGGATGCGCGCCGCGGCTCCCGCGTCGACGCCCCATGTCGGCTGGTTGACCACCATCACGCTCGGCTGGCGATCGAGTTCGCGGCCGACGATGAATTTCTGCAGATTGCCGCCCGAAAGCGCCGCCGCCTCCGGATCCTTGCCGCTCATGCGCACGTCCATATGCTCGATGATGCGTTCGGAAGCGCTCTCGATCGTCGCGGTGCGGATCGTTCCGAGCGGGCCGAGGAAGGCCTTGCCGTCCGTGGAATAGCGCGACAGGAGCAGGTTCTCCGACAGCGACATCAAGGGCGCCGCGCCATGGCCGAGCCGTTCTTCCGGCACGAAGGCGGCGCCGAGCAGCCGGCGCTTCGATATGGAAAGGTGCCCGGCATCCTTGCCCGAGATGCGTACCGAGCCGGAATCGTCCTGGAACGCCTCGCCCGACACCGCCTCGAAGAATTCTCCCTGGCCGTTACCCGCAACGCCGGCGATCCCGATCACTTCGCCTGCCTTGACCGAGAGATTGATCGCCCTGAGCGGCACGGAAAAGGGCGTGGCGGCCTTGCGGCTGAGATCGCGGATTTCGAGAAGCGGCGAATGGTCGGCCTTGGCGTCGACCGGCGGGCGGGTCACAGCACTCACCTCGCTGCCGACCATCATGCGCGCCAGCGAGGCGGCCGTCTCCTGGCGCGGATCGCAATGCCCGACGACCTTGCCGTGACGCAGCACCGTGGCGCCGTCGCACATGCGCTTCACTTCTTCCAGGCGGTGCGAGATATAGAGGATCGACTTGCCTTCCGAGCGCAGCCGCTCCAGCGTCTCGAACAGCTTGTCGGCCTCCTGCGGGGTCAGAACCGAAGTCGGTTCGTCGAGGATGATCAAATCCGGCGTCTGCAAGAGGCAACGGATGATCTCGATGCGCTGGCGCTCGCCGACCGACAGGTCGCCGACGAGCGAATAGGGATCGAGCGGCAGGCCGTAGCTGTAGGACAATGCCTGCGCCTTGGCCGCGATCGTGCCGATCGGCGAGCCGTCGTCCAGCGAAAGCGCGATGTTCTCCGCCGCCGTCAGCGCATCGAAAAGCGAAAAGTGCTGGAAGACCATGCCGATGCCGAGCCGCCGGGCTTCTCCGGGGCTGGTGATCCGCACCTTCTCGCCTTTCCACCTTATTTCGCCCGAATACGGTTCCAGCGAGCCGAACAGCATCTTGACGAAGGTGGACTTGCCGGCGCCGTTTTCGCCGAGAAGCGCGTGGATTTCGCCACGATTGATCTTGAGATCGACGCCGTCGCAGGCTCTCAGAGACCCGAATATCTTGGTCAGCCCGCGCACATCGAGCAGGGCTTCCGCGGCACTGTCGCCCTTAGCGTCCAATATCTCCTCCGGACTGCTTTTTATGTTCCCGCCTCGACCTTAGGCGAGAAAGGCCGCGCCCGCAAAGCGCGGCCCGCTTGAAATAGCTTCAACTGTTTCAGGCCAAGTGATACGCCACGGCTAAGGCACGAGGACGGTGACGCCGGTCGTCTTCCTGCCTTCCAGATCGCGGTGCGCTTCGGCCACGTCGGCAAGCTTGTAGCGCTGCTTGACCTCGATCTTCACCGCGCCGCTCTTCACGACATCGAACAGCGCATTGGCCGATTGCACGAGATCCGCGCGGCTTGCGACATAGGTGAAGAGCGTCGGGCGCGTGACGTAAAGGGAGCCCTTCTGCGCCAGTACGCCGAGATTGAACGGCGGCACCGGGCCGGAGGACGCGCCGAACAGCGCCAGAAGGCCGATCGGCTTGAGACAATTCAGCGAACCTTCAAACGTGTCCTTGCCGACGGAATCGTAGACCACCTCGCAAAGCTTGCCGCCGGTGATCTTCTTCACCTCCTCGACAAAATCCTGCTCGCGATAGTTGATCACATGGTCGAAGCCATGCGCCTTGGCGAGCGCCACCTTCTCGGCAGAGCCTGCCGTACCGATGGTGACCGCGCCGATATGCTTCGCCCACTGGCCGGCGATCAGCCCGACGCCGCCAGCCGCGGCGTGGAACAGGATCGTGTCGCCCTTCTTCACCTTGAAGGTGCGGCGCAGAAGGTATTCCGCCGTCATGCCCTTCAGCATCATGCCGGCGGCCGCTTCGTCCGAGATGCCGTCCGGCACCTTGACGACACGGTCGGCCGCGATCACGCGGCGCTCGGCATATGCGCCGGTTCCCACCGCATAGGCGACGCGGTCGCCGGGTTTCAGCCCCTCCACACCCTCGCCGAGTTCCAGAACCTTGCCCGCGCCCTCGCCGCCCGGCGTGATGGGCAGGCTGCCGCCGGGCGGCGGATAGAGGCCGGTGCGGAAATAAACGTCGATGAAATTGAGGCCGATCGCGCTGTGCTCGATGAGGATTTCGCCTTTGCCCGGCCTGCCGGGATCGACTTCCTCGTATTTCAGGACTTCGGGTCCCCCGTGCTTATGGATGCGGATCGCTTTGCTCATCGTTCTTGCCTTTCAGTCCAAGCCTCGGGAACATCTGCATGACGCCCCCGACAAAAAAGAGGTATATGCCGGTGATTGCAATGGCGGCCTTGATCAGGGGCGGCGCCTCCATCCCTTCCAGCAGCGCGATGATGCCAAGCAGGCACCAGACGAGGAAGACCGGCAGGTTGATCTGGCGCAGCCGTTTCACCCTCACCGGATGCAGGAAATTCATCGGCACGAAGGTTAGGATGGCAGCCACCACGACTGCCGCGAAGGAAGCATACTCGCCCGGCTCGATGACGAAAAGCGTGAAGACGAGCATGTTCCAGACGACCGGGAAGCCCTTGAAGAAGTTCTCCTTCGTCTTCATGCCGGTGTCGGCATAATAGATGGCGCTGCTGACCACGATCAGCGCCGCCGAGGTGAAGGACAGGCCCGGCCCCATGAAGCCGCGCTGGTAGAGCGCAAAGGCCGGGATCAACACATAGGTGACGTAGTCGATGATGTTGTCGAGCATGATGCCCGACCAGGTCGGCAGGATTTCCTTGACCTGGAGCTTGCGCGCGATGGGCCCGTCGATCCCGTCGACGAAAAGGGCGAGGCCCAGCCACCAGAACATGGCCGGCCAGCGCTCCTCGCTCGCCGCCACCAGCGAGAGGAAGGCAAGGAAAGAGCCCGACGCGGTGAGCAGGTGGACGGAAAACGCGCGCGCCTGGGGCCAGGTGACTTTCTTGCGCTTCACGATCGGTTGAGGCTCCGCTTGCAACCGGCGCGTGCCGCAGTCCAACGACGGGGCATTTCGCCGCCCCTCGCCCAGTCGATAATGGCCATCGATCGTCCTCTCCGATCCTGAGAATAAAGCGAAGCGTGAGAAAGTGGAAGCCGGATCGACCGGTACCACAGCAATTGCATTGGATGGGCTCCGCGCGATCGGCCGCGTTGCGCCTCGCCGCCCATACCGCATATAGAGATGGGACCCCATATAGAGATTACTGTTTTCTCGCCGGCGGAGACCCGGTGCAAGCGAGGACAGAAGCGATGACCGAAACGCGTTCTTCGGAAATTCTGGTGGCTGGCGCCGGCCCGGCCGGCATGATCGCAGCGCTCGCCTTCGCGGATGCGGGCTTCCCGGTGACGCTCGCCGGCCCGCCCGCGCCGCCCGACGACCGCCGGACCACGGCGCTGATGATGCCTTCGCTGGCGTTCCTGAAGGAACTCGGGCTTTTCGATGCGCTCACCGAAAGAGCCGCGCCTCTGCGCGCCATGCGTATCGTCGACGGCACCTCGCGGCTCGTCCGCAGTCCCACGGTAACCTTTCGCGCGAGCGAGATCGGCGAGACGGCCTTCGGCTACAATATCCCAAACAAGCATTTGCTGAATTGCCTGGAAGCCGCCGTGCGGGAACATGGCGCCATCGAATGGCGCGAATCGCTCGTCTCGGGATACCGGCTTTCCGATGACGAGGCCGTAGCGGAACTGGACGGCGACACGACTACCGCTCGGCTGGTGATCGCCGCGGACGGACGCACCTCGCCGGCACGGGAAGCAGCCGGCATCCGCACGCACCGGCATGGCCACTCCCAGTCGGCGCTCGTCCTCAATTTCTCGCACACACGCGACCACGCCAGCATCTCCACCGAATTCCACACCGAGACCGGGCCGTTCACGCAGGTTCCGCTGCCCGGCAGGCGGTCGAGCCTGGTTTGGGTCGTCCGTCCCCAGACGGCTACCGGACTGATGGAAATGGGAGACGGGGCAATTTCCGAGGGGATCGAGCGGCGCATGCAGTCCATGCTCGGCAAGGTCGAGGTCGAGCCGGGCCGGCAGGTCTATCCGCTTTCCTCGGCCATGCCGTCGCGGTTCGGCGCGCGGCGCGTGGCGCTGGTCGGAGAGGCGGCGCATCTGTTTCCGCCGATCGGAGCGCAGGGACTCAATCTTGGGGTTCGCGATATCCAGGATCTCCTCGCCACGGCGCGCGCGAGCCGCGGCGATCCCGGCACGCCGGCCACGCTCCTGCGCTACGATGCGCGGCGGCGGCCCGACATCATGGCGCGCAGCGGTGCCGTCAACATGCTCAACTATTCGCTCCTTTCCGACTTCCTGCCGGCCCAGCTCATGCGCGGCGCCGGCATCGGGCTGCTCGCCGGCTTCGCGCCATTGCGCGGCTTCTTCATGCGCGAGGGCCTGCGCCCCGGGAGCGGCTGGCGGCATATGTTCGGCGGGCGCGCGGCGGAGCCACGCCGGCAATCAGGGGAAGAGGTCCGGCGGTAGCATGCCGCTGGTAATGAAGTAGAGCAGAACGGTCACCGTTCCGACCGACAGCACTGTCGTCAACAGGACGCTGGCCGAGGCCCGCTCGACCCAGACATGATATTGCTGGGCGATGACGAAGACGTTGGTCGCGGTCGGCAGCGAGGCGAGCAGCACCGCGGCGAACACCCATGTGGGCGAAAAATTGCCGACAAGGCTCAGCATCACGTAGCAGAGAGCCGGGTGCAGCACGAGTTTCAGGAGCGCGATGGCGCCAAGCTCGCGCGGCACCCGTTTCAGCGGCCTGAGCGCCAGCGTGACGCCCATCGCAAACAGCGCGCAAGGGGCGGCCGCCTTCGCCAGATAATCGAGCAGCCGATCGAGCGCGATGGGCACGTGCAAGCCGGACCATGCAGCCGCGACCCCGAAGGCGGTCGCGATGATGAAGGGGTGTAGGGCGATTTTCCTGACTACGCCAACGGCAAGGGTCAGCGGCGGTTCCCTGTCACTGCCGGCGAGCGCCATCATCATCGGCGCGATGGTGAAATGCATGATGTTCTCGAAGCAGAAGATGAGCGCGACGGGAACGGCCGCCTGCTCGCCGAGCGCCAGGATCGCCAGGCCCGGCCCCATATAGCCGATATTGCCGTAGGCGGCCGAAAGCCCCCGTATCGTGCTCTCCGCGATCTTGCCGCGCGACAGGAGCAACGACGACAGGAACATGATCATGAAGATGATGAAGGTGGAAAACACCGAGCCGAACATGAAGGTCCACTCGGTGAGCTTTTCGATGGGCGTCTTGGAGAGGAGCTGGAAGAACAGCGCCGGCAGCGCGACATAGATGACGAAGATGTTCATCCAGCCGAGCGCCTCGATCGGCTGGCGCGCGATGCGCGCTACCACGTAGCCGACGAAGATCAGCCCGAAGAACGGCAGGACGAGGCCGAAGACGTCCGACATTCAGAGCCTCCGGCTCAGAGAGAGAAAGTTCAGCCGCCCGAACGGCCGGTCAGCCCGCCCTCTCGATGCGGATCACCTGCGGTTTGTCGATCAGATGGCCGTCCCTGGTGACCCCTTCGACGGCGCGGCGGACGGCGGCTTCCGTCGTTTCATGTGTCACGAGGATCACCGTCTTCCGGTCGTCCGAGCGCTTTTCGCCGGCGTGCTGCACGATCGATTCCAGCGAGATGTCGCTGTCGGCCATGCGCTTGGCGATCGCGGCGAAGACGCCGATGCGGTCGTGTACGGTCAGGCGGATGAAATAGCCGCCGGCATGCGCGCGCATCTTCGCCTTGCGATAGGGTTTCAGCTCCTTCGCCGGCCAACCGAAAACCGGCCCGTGCTGGAAGCCCGGCCGGCTCTTGGCGATATCGGCGATATCGCCAACCACCGCCGACGCGGTGGCGTTGCCCCCGGCCCCCGGTCCCGACAGCAGAAGTTCGCCCAGAATATCCGTCTCGATGGCGACCGCGTTGGTGACGCCGTGCACCTGGGCGATGACGCTCGCGGTCGGCACCATGGTCGGGTGGACCCGCTGCTCGATGCCGGTCTCGGTCATCTGCGCCACGCCGAGAAGCTTGATGCGGTAGCCGAGTTCGCCCGCCGCCTGGATGTCGGCCTGCGTAATGTTGGAGATGCCTTCCATATAGATATCTCCGGCGGAGATGCGGCAGCCGAAGGCGATGCTGGTCAGGATGGCGAGCTTGTGCGCGGTGTCGTGGCCCTCGATGTCGAAGGTCGGATCGGCTTCGGCATAACCCAGTCGCTGCGCATCCTTCAGGCATTCGTCGAAGGAAAGCCCCTCCGCTTCCATGCGCGTCAGGATGTAGTTGCAGGTGCCGTTCAGGATGCCGAAGATGCGGCCGACCGAATTGCCCGCCAGCGCCTCGCGCAAGGTCTTGATGACGGGAATGCCGCCGGCTACCGCCGCCTCGTAGTTCAGAAGCACGCCCTTCTTTTCGGCCATTTCGGCCAGCGTCAGGCCATGGCGGGCGAGAAGCGCCTTGTTGGCGGTGACGACATGACGGCCCGCATCGAGCGCGGCACGCACGCTTTGCCGCGCCGGTCCTTCCTCCCCGCCGATCAGTTCCACGAAGACGTCGATGTCGGCCGATTTCGCCAGCGCCACCGAGTCGTCGAACCATTTCGCATTGTCGAGCGAAATGCCGCGGTCGCGGCTCTGGTCGCGCGCCGAGACTGCGGTCACCGTGATCGGCCGGCCGCACTGCCGCGTCAGTTCATCGGCCTTGTCGGCAAGCACGCGGACCACCGACGCGCCGACCGTGCCCAGCCCGGCAATCCCAACACGCAACGCTTCGGCCATCTACCGCCGCCCCCAAATCACAGAATCGATCGGAACACTCAGCGGCGGGCGCTGAGCGGAATGACGTTGTCGAGCGTCGATGCCGCCGACGCCAGGAAGCGCTTGACGTTGCGCGCGGCCTGACGGATGCGATGCTCATTCTCCACCAGCGCGATGCGGACGAAATCGTCGCCGTGCTCGCCAAAGCCGATGCCCGGCGCGACGGCCACATCCGCCTTCTCGATCAGGAGTTTCGAGAACTCCAGCGAGCCGAGGGACTTGAAGGGCTCCGGGATCGGCGCCCACGCAAACATGGTCGCGGCAGGTGCCGGAATGTCCCAGCCGGCGCGCCCGAACGCCTCGACCATGACATCGCGGCGGCGGTGGTAGACACCGCGCACTTCGGCGATCTCGGCCCCGTCGCTGTTGAGCGCCGCCGTCGCCGCCACCTGGATCGGGGTGAAGGCGCCGTAGTCGAGATAGGATTTCACGCGGGTGAGTGCCGCGATCAGCCGCTCGTTGCCGACAGCGAAGCCCATGCGCCAGCCGGGCATGGAGAAGGTCTTCGACATGGAGGTGAACTCGACCGCGATATCGATCGCGCCGGGCACCTGCAGGATCGAGGGCGGCGGCGCGGCGTCGAAATAGATCTCGGCATAGGCAAGATCGGACAACAGGATGATGTCGTTCTTCTTCGCGTAGGCGACGATGTCCTTGTAGAAATCGAGCGTGGCGACATGCGCCGTCGGGTTCGACGGATAGTTGAGGATGAGCGCCAGCGGCTTCGGGATCGAATGCCGGACCGCGCGCTCCAGCGCCCGGATGAAGCTCTCGTCCGGCTCCGCCTGGATGGAGCGGATGACGCCACCCGACATGATGAAGCCGAAGGCATGGATCGGATAGGTCGGATTGGGACAGATGACCACGTCGCCCGGCGCGGTGATCGCCTGCGCCATGTTGGCGAAGCCTTCCTTGGAACCCAGCGTCGCAACGATTTGGGTTTCCGGGTCGAGTTTAACGTTGAAGCGCCGGGCATAATAGTTCGCCTGAGCCCGGCGCAGGCCGGGGATGCCGCGCGAGGAGGAATAGCGATGCGTGCGCGGGTCGCGCACAACCTCGCATAATTTGTCGACGATCGCAGTCGGCGTCGGCAGGTCCGGATTGCCCATGCCGAGATCGATGATGTCGGCGCCCTGTGCTCGTGCGCTCGCCTTCAGGCGATTGACCTGCTCGAAGACATAGGGCGGGAGCCTGCGGACCTTGTGAAACTCTTCCATCTTCCTGTTCCGGTGCGATTTGGGGAAGCCGATTGCGCGGGCGATATACACCCGATGCGCATGGCCGTCACTGTCCCTCGATTTCTTTCAGCACCTGTTCATTGTGCGCCTTGCCGGCCTGCCGCATCCGGATGATGTCGGCATCGGCGCCCGCCGTTTGGGCGGGCTGCGCGCCGAGCCTCGCCTTCGCCGAATCGAGTTCCTTTGTCTTGTCGGCGACCTGGGCGTCGGTAAGCTGCGTGGTCGCCGCCTTCTGCCGGATATTGAGGTTGGGATACGCTCCCGTGTCGCGCGGTCCCCCATAGGTCCCGTCGGCGGCGGGATGCGGCACCGCGTCCTCGATGGCGAAGTTGGACGCGCATCCGCCAAGCATCATGAAGGAAGACAGGACGGCCATTGCGGCGAGGAGATTTGTCACCGCCGGGCCGACGCGGCGATCGGCCCCGTTACCCGCACCAGATTTCATCATATATTCCTAGCCTTCGCGCGGGTTTCCGGTTGGACCGGGCTCGAACTCACATGATATTATGGCATTAAGACGCTGAACGAAAGTTCGACGCGTCGCGGAGGAGCAGTAAGGCGATGACGGACAAGAAGAAAGAGGCGGAACGGAAGGAAAGCCCGCCCTCTTCCGTCGAGCAATACGTCATCAGCGACCCCGATCGCTTCGCCCTGAACCTCGCCCGCATGGTCGAGGAAGCCGGCAAGGCCGCATCCGCCTGGGTCAAGCCGCGCGAGGAAGGCGCCCGCCACGACGTGGTCGCCGAACCGGTGGCGGACATGGTCAAGACCCTTTCCAAGCTCACCGAATACTGGCTGTCGGACCCGACGCGCGCGCTCGAAGCGCAGACCCGTCTCTTCTCCGGCTATATGGAGGTCTGGACGAATTCGCTGCGCCGCTTCGGCGAAGGCGAGGAAGCCGCCGCGGAAGGGAGCGTGAAACCCGACAAGGGCGACAAGCGGTTCCAAGACCCCGAATGGGGCAAGAACGCTTTCTTCGACTTCCTCAAGCAGACCTACCTGGTGACCAGCCGCTGGGCCAACGACCTCGTCGAGCACGCAGAGGGGCTCGACGAGCACACGAAGCACAAGGCAGGTTTCTATGTGAAGCAGGTCGCCAACGCGATCTCGCCGTCGAATTTCATCCTGACCAACCCCGAGCTTTTCCGCGAAACCGTCGCCAGCAACGGCGAGAACCTCGTTGCCGGCATGAAGATGCTGGCGGAGGATATCACGGCGGGCGGCGGCGATCTGCGCCTGCGGCAGGCCGACTATTCCAAATTCGCGGTCGGAAAGAACCTCGCCATGAGCCCCGGCAAGGTGATCGCGCAAAGCGAACTGGCCGAGATCATCCAATATGATCCCGCGACCGACGAGGTGCTGAAGCGACCGCTCCTCATCTGTCCGCCCTGGATCAACAAATTCTACATCCTCGACCTCAATCCGCAGAAATCCTTCATCCGCTGGGCCGTCGAGCAGGGTCATACCGTCTTCGTCGTCTCGTGGGTCAACCCGGACGAGCGCCACGGCCGCAAGGATTGGGAGGCCTATATCGAGGAGGGACTGCGGTTCGCGCTCGATACGATCGAGAAGGAAACGGGCGAGCGGGAGGTCAACGCGATCGGCTACTGCGTCGGAGGGACGCTGCTCGCCGCGTCACTGGCGCTTTTCGCGCAGGAAGGCGATGACCGCATCAAGACCGTAACCTTCCTCACCACACAGGTCGACTTCACCTATGCCGGCGACCTGAAGGTGTTCGTGGACGAGGACCAGATTTCGGCCCTTGAAAAATCGATGAACGAGCGAGGCTATCTCGAAGGCAACAAGATGGCCACGGCCTTCAATATGCTGCGGTCGGGCGACCTGATCTGGCCCTATGTCGTCAACAACTACCTGCGCGGCAAGGAACCCCTGCCATTCGACCTGCTCTACTGGAATTCCGATTCGACGCGCATGGCGGCGGCGAACCACTCCTATTATTTGCGCAATTGCTACCTGGAGAACAATCTGAGCGGCGGCACGATGGAGCTCGGCGGCCGCAAGCTGTCGCTTTCCGATATCAAGATTCCGGTCTTCAACCAGGCCTCGCGGGAAGACCATATCGCGCCGCTGCGCTCGGTCTTCTTCGGCAGCCGTTATTTCGGCGGCGACGTCGAGTTCCTACTTGCCGGCTCCGGCCATATCGCCGGCGTGGTCAACCCGCCGGCGGCGAACAAATACCAGTACTGGACGGGTGCCAAGCCGGCCGGTGCGCTGGAAGACTGGATGGCGAGCGCGCAAGAACATCCGGGTTCCTGGTGGCCCTACTGGCAATCCTGGATCGAGCGCCACGGCAGTGAACGCGTCCCCGCGCGCAAGCCCGGCAGCAAGCACAAGGCACTTGGCGACGCCCCCGGAAGCTACGTAACGGTACGTATCTGACACTTACAATCAGTGACCGTATTTCGTTGCATTTCGGCAACTATGCCGGCCAAATCCGCTTGACCCTCAATAAGTTGCAACGCAAGTTGCGTTTCGGCAACGCCCTGCTTCGGGCGGGCCGCCTTTGTCTCATGCGGGAATATCCGCACAGGCCTCCGGTAGCGGCAAGGATGCGCCGCTTTTACCGGATCATCGAATGCGTGTTCGCCGGCAATTTGCCGGATTTTGCGTGAAGGCGCCGCCTTGCAGGGCGAGCGCAGAGGGAATGACCGCCGGCGCGAGGGATGCAAGCGCCGAAAAAGGGGAAAGACGTTTTGAGGCCAGCCCGACGGCACTCCGCCCGACTGTTTCAAACGGCTTTGCTTGCCGGTTCCCTGGCTTTCGCGGTGTCGTCCTGCACCACCCACGATGCCAATCTGCAATTGGCGCTGGCGCCGGGCGCGCCGACGGTGCCAAGCATGATGGCGGACGTGGCTGCCGGCCACGACGCGACCGGCGCAGGCCCTGCGATCCCGACGCCGGCATCGACGGAGGCAACCGGAGTGCCCGGCACGGTCGGCCAGGCATCCGCGGATGTGGCGCCGGCATCCGACAGCACCGGGCAGGCAATTGCAGCGGGAAGTCCCCTCCTGCCGGATGTGGTTGCCTATGTGCCCACCCCCAATCCGGACAATCCTTTCGCAGCCGCCATGCCGGCGCTTGCGGCCACGCCTGCCATGGCAGGTGAAACCTTGCCCGAAGTGGCGCTGGTGCCCCAACCCAATCCTGTCGCGAGCGGCCAGATCCCCGTACCTGTCGATATCCAGGCGGCGGGGGCGGCTACCCCTCCGCAGGCGGCAGCCTATGCCGGAGCCACGCCCGCACCGGCGCCGCACAAGCCGCGCGGCTTCTTCGCATCGCTCTTCGCCCCTTCTTCCGGCAACAACATCGTCACCAGAGCCTCGGCCCATCAATTGCCTCGGACCGAGCAGCCTCAGGTCGTCGCTTTGCTTGACGAGGGCAAGGCGAAGCCGCTGATCTACGCGAACGCCTCCGCCAAGCCGGTCGTCGACCTTGTTTCCGACGACGAGGCTCCGGCAACGCGGCATTACGGCGCCGGAAGCCCGCTCCCCGGCGTGCGCAGCGACAATTCGCTGTTCGAGATCACGCGTAAATCGGGCGTCGGCGACAATAGCGACGTCGATATCGACGAGGAAGGCGCCGCGCCTGTCGAAGTGGCGTCGGCCGGCGGCATGGCGAGGCTCGATCCGAACGGTCTCATTCTTCAGCGCGACACGGTAGACACCGCCTGCCTTCGCCCGGCGCTCCTCGCCGTCCTGAAGAAGATCGAGCAGCATTACGGCAACAAGCTGGTCGTGACCTCCGGCTATCGCAGCCGTGTCCACAACGCAGCCGCGCGTGGCGCCCACAATTCACTGCATATGTATTGCGCCGCCGCCGACGTGCAGATGCCGGGCGTCAGCAAATGGGAACTCGCCGCCTATGCCCGCTCCATGTCCGGCCGCGGCGGCGTCGGGACCTATTGCTACACGAAGTCCGTCCATATCGATATCGGCCCCGAACGCGACTGGAACTGGCGCTGCAGGCGTAAGCGGCACCGGCAAGGGTAGGCTTCCAGATATCAGGCCAGGCTCCAGCGAGGCCGGCAAACCGCTCGAACCCGAGCCTTGGTCGAATTGCCGTCATGTCCGGCGTCCGATTAACCAACGCTTCGAATAGTTTCATCTTTACCTTCCCGCTTAACCCGGCCTGAGTGCTTGCCGGGTAAGATCGCACCCGACCAGATGCAGGTGCGGTAACCAGGTACGGATGCGGTAGAATGAGCGACGGACGCCGATACGACTGGGTCGACGCCGCCAAGGGGCTGTCGATCATCCTCGTGGTGATGATGTACGCGGCCTACAATGTCGGCAAATATACCGACGATGTGGGTGTGCTTCATTACGTCATCGGCTTTGCCACGCCATTCCGCATGCCGGAATTCTTCCTCATCTCGGGCCTGTTCCTGTCGAAGGTCATCGAGCGCGACTGGCGGCGCTACGCCGACCGGCGCGTCGTCCATTACTTCTATTTCTACGCCGTCTGGGTGACGATCGACTATGTGCTGAAGGTCGGCATAGCCGGCCGTGACATTCCCGGCATGCTTTCCGGCCTGGCGCTGGCCATCGTCGAGCCCTACGGCGTGCTCTGGTTCATCTACATGCTTGCGGTGTTCAGCCTCGCCGCCAAGCTTGTCTGGCAGGCGAAACTGCCGCGCTGGCTGGTAATCGCGGTCGCGGCGGTCCTGCAAATGGCGCACATCGAATCGCCGAGCTATGCGGTCACGCAGTTCTGCGCCTATTTCGTCTTCTTCTATCTCGGCTATGTCGGCTCGCCATATGTCTTCCGCATTGTCGAGGCAGCCGCCCGCCGCCCCGTCCTTGCCTGGGCCGCGCTGGCGCTGTGGGCGCTTGCCGAAGCCTTCCTCGTCTTCTGGCCGGGCGGTCGTCCGGAGCCGATGGAAATGCATATGGGGCTCGCGGCCTTCCCGCCGCTGCATCTCGCGCTCGCAATCATCGGCGCCATCGCGCTGTGCACGCTCGGCTTTCTCCTGATGCGGCTTCCCTACACCGACTGGCTGCGCTGGCTGGGCGAGCATTCGCTCGTGGTATATCTCGTCTTCACGCTGCCCATGTCGGCGGTGCGCATCATCGCCATGAAGACCGGCATCCTCACCGGAACCAGCGAGCTCAGCATCGCCGTGCTGGTGATGGCGGTGGCCGCGCCGGTGGCGCTTTATCTCCTCGTCAAGCGCACAGGCATCGGCGAATTCCTGTTCGAGCGCCCCGCATGGGCGCATATCCCCGGAACGCCCGGCAGCCGCGCCGGGAAAACAGCGGTCGCGCCGGCCGAATAGGCGCGACGATCCGTCCCCGGCTTTTTCGTGGAGACCAGCCGGCAGGGCTCGCGATCCCCGCCGCTTTGAGGTAAGGACCGCGAGGTGTCCACAACCGGCTCCCCGCTTTGCCCATGAAATCCGCTGTCGTCCTGCTCCCCGGCCTCAATCGCGACCGCGACATGATCACGGCGCTGGCTAAAATATCGGGCAAGCCGCCCGTCACGGTCTGGCAGACCGACACGGAAATCCCCGATGTCGACCTGATCGTCATTCCGGGCGGCTTCTCCTATGGCGACTATCTGCGCTGCGGCGCGATCGGCGCACGCATGCCGGTCATGCGCGCGGTGGCCGAGAAGGCCGCCAAGGGCGTGCTGGTGATGGGTGTATGCAACGGCTTCCAGATTCTTCTGGAAGCAGGCCTCCTGCCCGGCGCATTGATGCGCAACGCTTCGCTTCGCTTCGTCTGCCGGGAAGTGAAGCTCGAGATCGCCAACGCCAACACCGCCTTCACCCGCCACTACGCGCCCGGCCAGGTGATCCGCTGCCCGGTCGCTCATCATGACGGCAATTATTTTGCCGACACAGAGACGCTGGCGCGACTGGAAGGCGAAGGCCAGATCGTGTTCCGCTATGCCGAAGGCACGAACCCGAACGGCTCGATCAACGACATCGCCGGCATCGTCAGCGAGAGCGGCAACGTGCTCGGCCTGATGCCGCATCCGGAAAATCTGATCGAGGTGGCGCATGGCGGCACCGACGGAAGGGCGCTCTTCGAGGGCGTTTTGGGGAAAGCCGCATGAGCAAGGGCATGATGCGACTGCCGACGGCCGCCGGAATTGCCTTGCTCGCCGCTCTCGCCGGCTGCCAGTCGGGCAGCCACGAAACTGCGGCGGGAGGCAATTCGGCCGCTGTCGCCCTTCTCCAGCGCGTCAACACCAATGCCCATACCTGCTGGGTCCGGTCGAAGGACAAGGATTTCCAAGGCTACAACGTGATCCCGGAACTGGATACCCAGGCCGGCAAGCCGCGCATTCTCATCGTCGATCGGAAGGCGTCGCAGGGGCTTCCCAAGCTCGTCATCGAGGCGGACGGCAAGCCGGTCAAGGCAACCGCCTACGGCCCGCTGCTGAACGAGCCTGCCGGCAGCCGCATCGGCGCCGACCTCAAGCGCTGGACCGGCGGTTCCAATTCCTGCGCGGCATAGCATGAGCGAACCAGCGATCACGCCCGACCTCATCGCCGCGCATGGGCTGAAGCCCGACGAATACCAGCGCATCCTCGACCTGATCGGCCGCAAGCCGAGTTTCACGGAACTCGGCATCTTCTCTGCGATGTGGAACGAGCATTGCTCGTATAAATCCTCGAAGAAGTGGCTGCGGACCCTGCCGACCAAGGGGCCGCGCGTCATCCACGGCCCGGGCGAGAACGCCGGCGTGGTCGATATCGGCGACGGCGACTGCGTGGTCTTCAAGATGGAGAGCCACAACCACCCCTCCTATATCGAGCCCTATCAGGGCGCGGCGACGGGTGCGGGCGGCATATTGCGCGACGTGTTCACCATGGGCGCGCGGCCGATCGCAGCGATGAACGCGCTGCGCTTCGGCGAGCCCGATCATCCCAAGACACGGCATCTGGTGGCAGGCGTGGTGGCCGGCATCGGCGGCTACGGGAACGCCTTCGGCGTCCCCGTCGTAGGCGGCGAGGTGAATTTCGATGCGCGCTATAACGGCAACATCCTCGTCAACGCCTTCGCCGCAGGCCTTGCCAGGACCGACGCGATCTTCCTGTCCGAGGCGAAGGGCGTCGGCCTGCCGGTCGTCTATCTCGGCGCCAAGACCGGCCGCGACGGCGTCGGCGGGGCGACGATGGCGTCCGCCGAATTCGACGAGAAGATCGACGAAAAGCGCCCGACCGTGCAGGTCGGCGACCCCTTCACCGAGAAATGCCTGCTCGAAGCCTGTCTCGAACTGATGGCGTCCGGCGCGGTCATCGCCATCCAGGACATGGGGGCCGCCGGCCTCACCTGCTCGGCGGTCGAGATGGGCGCCAAGGGCGATCTCGGCATCGAGCTGGAGTTGGACAAGGTGCCGGTGCGCGAGGAACGCATGAGCGCCTACGAGATGATGCTGTCGGAAAGCCAGGAGCGCATGCTCATGGTGCTGCGCCCCGAAAAGGAAGCCGAAGCCGAGGTGATCTTCACGAAGTGGGGCCTCGATTTCGCCGTGGTTGGCCATACGACCGACGATTTGCGCTTCCGCGTTCGTCATCGCGGCGAGATCAAGGCCGATTTGCCGATCAAGGACCTTGGCGACCAGGCGCCCGAATACGACCGGCCATGGGTCGAGCCGAAACGCCCCGCGCTGCTGGCGGCGGACGCTATCCCCGAAGCGGACGTCGCTGACGCCCTTTTGCGGCTCCTCGGCTCGCCGGACCTGTCCTCGCGGCGCTGGGTCTATGAACAATACGACACGCTGATCCAGGGCAATTCCCTGCAGAGGCCGGGCGGCGACGCCGGCGTCGTGCGGGTAGAAGGGCATCCGACCAAGGCGCTCGCCTTCGCCAGCGACGTCAACCCGCGCTATTGCGAGGCCGATCCGTTCGAGGGCGGCAAGCAGGCGGTGGCCGAATGCTGGCGCAATTTGACCGCCACCGGCGCCGAGCCGCTTGCCGCGACCGACAACCTCAATTTCGGCAATCCGGAAAAGCCCGAGATCATGGGCCAGCTCGTCATGGCGGTGAAGGGCATAGGCGAGGCCTGCGAGGCGCTCGATTTTCCGATCGTCTCCGGCAATGTCTCGCTCTACAACGAGACCAACGGGCTCGGCATCCTGCCGACGCCGACCATCGGCGGCGTCGGCCTGATCCCCGACTGGTCGCGGATGGCGCGGATCGCTTTTGCAAGCGAAGGCGAGACCGTCCTGCTTTTCGGCGCGCCGGAAAGCTACGGCGGCCATCTCGGCCAGTCCGCCTACCTGCGCACCGTGCACGGCCGCGAAGACGGCCCGCCTCCCCCGGTCGATCTCGCGCATGAGCGAAGGGTGGGCGATTTCGTCCGCACGCTGATCCGCGAGAGCGCGACGACGGCTGTCCATGACTGCTCGGATGGCGGGCTCGCCGTGGCGCTGGCCGAAATGGCCATGGCGTCCGGCATCGGCGCCGTGATCGAGGCTCCGGCGGACGCTTCACCGATCGCCGTTTTCTTCGGCGAAGACCAGGGCCGCTACGTCGCGACGGTGAAAAGCGCGTCCGGAAAAGCCACCCTCGAACGGGCGGCCAAAGCCGGCGTTCCGGTTCGCCGCATCGGGATAACCGGCGGCGCGGAATTGAAACTGGGCGGGGCGCGTGCGATACCGATAGAAGATCTCAAGGCGGCGCATGAAGGCTGGTTTCCGCGCTTCATGGAAAACTGAGCGAGGACGTATAGATGGCAATGGATGCGAACGAGATCGCGCGGCTCATCCGGGAAGCCATACCGGACGCCACCGTGACCATCCGCGATCTCGCCGGAGACGGAGACCATTATGCGGCGGAGGTCGTGGCCGCGAGCTTCCGCGGCAAAAGCCGCGTGCAGCAGCACCAGATGGTCTACGAGGCCCTCAAGGGAAAGATGGGCGGCGTGCTGCACGCGCTTGCCTTGCAGACCAGCGCGCCGGACTGAGCATGCGCGCCGTCGCGCGCTGCTGGTCCATCTCAAATTGGCGTGCCTGCCCTTCAAACCATCCGGCTTAGGTGTTACATAGCCAACGGGTTTCAGTCGGGTCCGGCGTTTCATCCATGTCCGGTCCGGTGCACGCAAGGACAATCGAAATGAGCGGTATCAAGGAATTCATCGACAACGAGGTGAAGAGCAACGACGTGGTCGTCTTCATGAAGGGCACGCCCGGTTTTCCGCAGTGCGGCTTTTCCGGACAGGTCGTGCAGATCCTCGATCATGTCGGCGTGGACTACAAGGGCATCAATGTGCTGACATCGGACGAATTGCGCCAGGGCATCAAGGAATTTTCGAACTGGCCGACCATCCCGCAACTCTATGTAAAGGGCGAGTTCGTCGGCGGCTGCGATATCATCCGCGAGATGTTCCAGGCGGGCGAACTACAGTCCTTTTTCGACGAGAAGGGCATCAGCGTCAAAGGCGCCGCCTGACCCCGTCGCCGGCGGGGCATACCCCGCACTCACCTTAGCGGCCCGCAGCGGGCCTAGCATCGCCGATGCGCCGGATTGCCGGCGCATTTTTTCTTGACCTATCCGGACCGGCACAATGGATCAGGGCACCGCTGCGAAGTCAGCCATCGCGGCTCTGGGGATAAAGCGCTGGGAGTTCATCACGCTCGCGGCAGCGCTGATGGCGACCAACTCGCTCGCCATCGACATCATGCTGCCCGCCCTCCAGCAGATCGGCGCCAGCCTCGGCGTCGCCAACGAGAACCATCGCCAGTATGTCCTGACCAGCTATATCGTCGGTTTCGGTGCGGCACAGCTTTTCTTCGGGCCGATTTCGGACCGATTCGGGCGGCGCAAGCCGCTTGTCATAGGGCTGGTGCTCTATGTCGCCGCAGCGGCCGCCGCCGCCATCGCACCCACATTCGAACTTCTGCTCCTCAGCCGTTTCATCCAGGGCATCGGGACGGCCGGCACGCGGGTGATCGCGGTTTCCATGATTCGCGACGTGTTCGAGGGCCGGCGGATGGCCGAAGTGATGTCGCTGATCTTCATGGTTTTCATGGCCGTGCCGGTCGTCGCGCCCGCCATGGGGCAATTGATCATGCTGTTCGCCACCTGGCACTACATCTTCGTGGCCATGGCGGTCGGCGGGGTCGTGGTTTCGGTCTGGAGCCTGCGGCGATTGCCCGAGACCCTGGCGCCGGAAAACCGCCGGCCTTTCACCGCCGCGGCGGTGCTCGGCGGCTTCCGCGTGGTGCTGACCAACCGCATCGCGCTCTGCTATACGCTCGCTGGCACGTTCATCTACGCCGGCATGTTCGGCTTCATCAACAGTGCCCAGCAGATCTATATGGGAATCTACGGCGTGGGCGGGATGTTCTCGGTCATCTTCGCGGCGGTGGCAGGCCTGCTGGCTTTGTCGAACTACTCCAACTCGCGGTTCGTCGGACGCTTCGGCATGCGTCGCATGTCGCAAGCCGCGCTTTTCCTGTTCCTCGCGATCAGCCTGGTCTGGCTGGGGCTCTCCCTGTTGATGCCGATCCCGCTGATTCTGTTTATCGCCATTTTCGCGAGCGCGATGATTCCCTTCGGCGCGCTGGGGGCGAATTTCAACGCCCTGGCCATGGAACCGCTCGGATGGCTCGCCGGCACCGCTTCTTCCTTCCTCGGCTTCACACAGACACTCGCTGGCGGCATTTTGGGCACGCTTATCGGCCAGGCCTTCGACGGCACGGTGACGCCGCTCGCGGCGGGCTTCTGCATCGTATCGCTGGCGGCCCTCGCCATGGTGCTGATCGCCGAGCGCGGACGGCTTTTCCAGCCGCACAACCCGCCGATGTAAGAAAGCGTCAGGCGCCGCCGCCAAGCGCTGCGAAATCGAAGAGCTTGCGATCGAGCAGGTGCGAAGGGCGCACATTGGTGAGCGCGCGGATCATGGTGTCCTTGCGTCCGGGCATGCGCCGCTCGATATCGTCCAGCATCGCCTTCATGGCGTTGCGCTGAAGCCCGTCCTGGCTGCCGCAAAGATCGCAGGGGATGATCGGAAAGCGCATCGCCTCGGCGAATCTGGCCAGATCGGCTTCGGCGCAACAGGAAAGCGGCCTCAGCACCATCACGTCGCCTTCGTCGTTCAGGAGCTTGGGCGGCATGGCGGCCAGCCGTCCGCCATGGAACAGGTTCATGAAGAAGGTCTCGAGGATGTCCTCGCGGTGGTGGCCGAGGACAAGTGCGGCACACCCTTCCTCGCGCGCTATCCGGTACAGATGGCCGCGACGGAGCCTCGAACAGAGAGAACAATAGGTGGCTCCCTCGCCGATCTTGTCGGTCACGATCGAATAGGTATCCCGGTATTCGATGCGGTGCGCCACGCCGAGGCCGGAAAGGTACTCGGGCAGGATGTGTTTCGGGAAATTCGGCTGGCCCTGGTCGAGGTTGCAGGCGAGAAGTTCGACCGGCAGCAGGCCGCGCCATTTGAGATCGAGCAGCAGCGCCAGGAGCCCGTAGGAATCCTTGCCGCCCGAGAGCGCCACCAGCCAGCGTTCCCCCTCGCGAACCATTGCAAAGTCAGTGATTGCCTGGCGCGTGTCGCGCAAGAGCCGCTTGCGCAGCTTGTTGAACTCGACCGTCGAAGGCGCATCACGGAAAAGCGGATGGCAGCCGCCGGCATCGGCGTCCGTTTCCTGTCCGGCGGCGACATGCATGTTCATGGCGGCTCCTCCCGCTCCCGTCTAAACCCGAACGCGGCAAAGAAAAAGGCCGCGCTTGCGGCACGGCCTCTTCGATCCGATACGCCAGAAAATCAGCGCGAGTAGAATTCGACCACGAGGTTCGGTTCCATTTGCACGGCGAACGGCACATCCGCCAGAGCCGGCACGCGCACATAGGTCGCCGTCATCTTGTTGTGATCGGCCTCGATATAGTCGGGCACGTCGCGTTCGGCCAACTGCACGGCCTCCAGCACGAGAACGAGCTGCTTCGACTTCTCGCGCACCTCGATCACGTCGCCCGGCTTGCAGCGATAGGAGCCGATATTGACCCGGCGCCCGTTGACGTTGACATGGCCGTGATTGACGAACTGGCGCGCGGCGAAGATCGTCGGGACGAACTTGGCGCGATAGACGATGGCGTCGAGGCGCGATTCGAGCAGGCCGATCAGGTTCTCGGAAGCGTCGCCCTTGCGGCGGTTCGCCTCTTCATAGGTCTTGCGGAACTGCTTTTCGGAGACATCGCCGTAATGCCCCTTCAGCTTCTGCTTGGCGCGGAGCTGGATGCCGAAATCCGACAGCTTGCCCTTGCGGCGCTGGCCGTGCTGGCCGGGGCCGTATTCACGCTTGTTGACGGGGGATTTCGGGCGGCCCCAGATATTCTGGCCAAGCCGGCGATCAAGTTTGTATTTTGCCGATTCGCGCTTGCTCATCGCATTTCCTTTCAAACAATCGCAACTGGAACCTCATGTTCCAGTTGAAGGAAACGCGCCCTCCTCTGGCTCCGCTTTCCGGAACCTGACAGGGCCTTCCACGCACGCTTTGCGGAAAGGCCCACGGGACACGTCAATAAATCAACGCCGGGCATCGCTGTCCGGCGCTGGCGGTGAATTAGTGGAGAGCGCGGTTCTTGTCAACCGCAGCGGAGCGCGCCCGGCCGCATTCACCACTTTGGTTTGTCCGCGACGACAATCCCGCTTCGGGGTGCTAAAAACAACCGCGAAGCTGCAAGCAGGGGTGCCATGGCTTTCGGGCGGGGAATATGGGGAGCGGTTACGACGGCCGGCGCCGCCTGCCTGCTTGTCGCCCTGACGGCAAGCGCCTCTGCTGCGGACCGGCAATATTGCAGGCAGCTCAGGGCCCAACTGGCTTCCGCTCCCGCCACGCAGGGAAGCGCTGCCATGCTGAAGCGCTACGAGCGCGCGATCGCCGACCAGGAGAGCGAGCTTTCCCGCGCGCACCGTATCGCCCGGCGTAGCGGCTGTGCCGGACTGTTCGGCAATCTGCGCCAGGATGCTTCCGGCCAATGCGATCCCATCGACCGGACCATCGACAAGATGGAACGCAACATGGCGATGCTCCAGCGCCGGCGCGACGCATTCGCACGAAAAGCGGACGGGCCGAGCCGGCAGGAAATCCTCGCGGCAATAGATGCCAATGGCTGCGGCGAAGACCAGATGGCGACGCGAAAGCTGCCGGACCCGATCAGCCCCGGCAGCGACAGCCATACTCTCCTCAGCCGCGTCAATCCGGGCATCATCATCCACCGCTCCGGGCCGGCGCTGGAAGGTGACGAGCTGCCGGCCGACATTCCCGCCACGGACCCCGGAGTCGGCGCCGATGCATCCGGCACCTACCGGACCATGTGCGTGAGGACCTGCGACGGCTATTATTTCCCGATCTCGTTCGCCACCTCGCCCGCTAATTTCGCGCGCGACGAGCAGACTTGCCAGGCGCGATGCCCCGGCACCAAGGTCGAGCTTTACTATCATGTGCCGAGCGCGGAATCGGAGAGCATGATCTCGCTTGCCGGCGTGCCTTACGAGGACCTTTCGACCGCCTTTCTCTACCGCAAAGCCGACGCGCCGCGCGTTCCAGGCTGCACCTGTGCGGTTGCGAAGCGGTCGTCGATCGTCGCCGCCACGCCGCCCGACGGAGCATCGCCCAGGCAAGATGCTTCCGCGTCGCCGGCCGTCGCCCAGCCCAAGGAAGAGGCGACCGTCAACGCCGAAGCCGGCAATCCCGCCGGGGAATCTCCAGCAATCCAAGCCACTCCCCTTGCCGATCAGGATCGCAAGGTCAGGGTCGTCGGACCAAAATTCCTTCCCGACCCATCAAAGGCATTAGATCTGCAAGCTCCGGCCCCGAGGAAAGCCCCGTAAGCGCGAGCCTCAACGGTGCGAAAAGCGCCCTGCCCTTGCGGCCGGTCGCTTGCTTCGCCCGGTCGGTCCATACCCTGAAGGTGGAGCCGTCCCATGGCTCGGGCGGAAGCAGGTCGAAGGCGGAGCGGACGAATTCGAGGTCCTCGGCCGACAGTTCCGGCTTTTCCGCCGGACCGTCCCGGACGATCCGCCACCAAATGGCGGCGTCGCCGAAAATGTCGAGATTACCGCGCACCGCGTGCCAGAAAGGCTCGGCCTCCGGACCATCGATGCCGAGCGCGGCAAGACGCTCCCTCGCCTCGCCGAATTCCATCGAATGGAGCAAGGCGCGATTCAGCACCTTCAATTCGTCGGGATCGAATTTCGACGCCGAGCGCGAGGTGGCCGCCGGCTCGAAATGCGCCGCAAGCTCTTCCATCGAGTGCATGGCCGAGACGCTCTCCGAGGTGCCGATGAGAACGGCGAGCGAGGCGACCGCCATCGGCTCCAGCCCCGCTTCGCGCAGCCCCCGGACCGACAGCGCGCCGGATCGCTTCGAAAGCCCTTCGCCCGACGCGGCTATCAGCAGATTGTGGTGGCCGAAAGCCGGCGGCTCGCTGCCGAGCGCGCGAAACAGCGCGATCTGCACGCCGGTATTGGTGACGTGGTCGTCGCCGCGGATGACATGGGTGATGCCCATGTCGATGTCGTCGACGACGGAGGTCGGCGTATAGAGATAGGTGCCGTCGGCGCGCACCAGCACCGGGTCGGAGAGCGAGGCGAGATCGACCGTCTCGCCGCCGCGCACGACATCGTCCCAATGGATTTCGGTGCGCTCCGTCTCGAAAGGCGATTTCGTAAAATTGGGCAGCAGGAAACGCCAATGCGGCTTGCGACCTTCCGCTTCGAGCGCCTTCCTTGCGCTGTCCGTAAGCTTGAGAGCCTCGCGGCCATAGACGGGCGGCAGACGCCGGGAAAGGCTGATCTTGCGGCGAAGCTCCAGTTCCTCCGGCGTCTCGTAGCACGGGTAAAGCAGGCCATCGGCCTTCAGCCTCTCCATCGCCGTGCCATAGGCGGCGAAGCGCTTCGACTGGCTTTCGATCCGATCCGGGCGGATGCCGAGCCATTCGAGGTCTTCCAGGATCGCGTCGGCATATTTCTGTTTCGAGCGGGCAATATCCGTGTCGTCGAAGCGCTGGACGAACCGGCCACCGTGTTTTTGCGCGAACAGCCAGTTGAACAGCGCCGTGCGTGCGTTGCCGATGTGGATATAGCCCGTCGGGGACGGAGCGAAGCGGACGGTGACGGTCATGCGCGCCGGGTTAGCCGAGGGCGCGTCGCTTGGCAATCGTTTCAACCCCAGCAAAAGGCCCCGCGGTTTTCACCGCGAGGCCCGGAGTTCATGTCATCCGCCGACGACAGCCGGCTGGAAGATCAGTGCGCCAGCACCGCGAGCAGCAGGAGCGCCACGATGTTGGTGATCTTGATGGCCGGGTTCACGGCCGGGCCGGCGGTGTCCTTGTAGGGATCGCCGACCGTATCGCCGGTCACCGAAGCCTTGTGCGCTTCCGAGCCCTTCAGGTGCTTGACGCCGTCCTTGTCGGTGAAGCCGTCCTCGAAGCTCTTCTTGGCGTTGTCCCAGGCGCCACCGCCGGAGGTCATCGAGATGGCCACGAACAGGCCGTTGACGATGACGCCCAGCAGCGAGGCGCCGAGCGCGGCGAAGGCCGAGGCGCGCGAACCGGAGATGAGCAGCACGCCGAAATAGACGACGAGCGGGGCCAGCACCGGCAACAGCGAGGGGATGATCATCTCCTTGATCGCCGCCTTGGTCAGGAGGTCGACGGCGCGAGCGTAGTTCGGCTTCGACGTTCCGGCCATGATGCCCGGATTCTCGCGGAACTGCTTGCGCACTTCCTCGACGATCGCGCCCGCCGCACGGCCGACCGCCGTCATGGCGATGCCGCCAAAGAGGTAGGGGATGAGGCCGCCGAAGATCAGGCCGGCGACGACATAGGGGTTCGACAGATCGAACGAGATCTCGCCGATGCCATGGAAGTAGGGGAACTTGTCACCATTGGCCGCGAAATAGCGCAGATCGTTCGAGTATGCGGCAAACAGCACCAGCGCGCCGAGGCCGGCCGAACCGATGGCGTAGCCCTTGGTCACGGCCTTGGTGGTGTTGCCGACGGCGTCGAGCGCATCGGTCGAATGACGCACTTCCGCCGGCAGGCCCGCCATTTCGGCGATGCCGCCGGCATTGTCGGTCACCGGGCCGAAGGCGTCGAGCGCGACGATCATGCCGGCCAGGCCGAGCATGGTGGTGACCGCGATGGCGATGCCGAACAGGCCGGCAAGCTGGAACGTCGCGATGATGCCGCCGATGATGACGATCGCCGGAAGCGCGGTCGACTCGAGCGAGACGGCCAGGCCCTGGATGACGTTGGTGCCGTGGCCGGTGACGGAGGCCTGGGCAATGGAGTTCACCGGGCGCTTGTTGGTGCCGGTGTAGTATTCGGTGATCACCACGATCAGGCCGGTCACGACGAGACCGATCAGGCCGCATACGAACAGGTCTGTTCCGTTGATGACCGTATCGGCGCCGCCGGTCAGCGACTTCACCGTGCCGACATCGTCCCAGCCGATGGTGAGCGAGTTGGCGATGGCGAGGCCGGCGATCGACAGGATGCCGGTCGCGATCAGGCCCTTGTAGAGCGCGCCCATGATCGAACCGTTGGCGCCGAGCTTGACGAAGAAGATGCCGACGATCGAGGTCACGATGCAGGCGCCGCAGATGAGCAGCGGGTAGAGCATCACGTTGGGCAGCACCGCGGCGCCGCCGAAGAAGATGGCCGCCAGAACCATGGTGGCGACGACGGTAACGGCATAGGTCTCGAAGAGGTCGGCCGCCATGCCGGCGCAATCACCGACATTGTCGCCGACATTGTCCGCGATGGTGGCCGGGTTGCGCGGGTCGTCCTCCGGAATACCGGCCTCGACCTTGCCGACGAGGTCGCCGCCGACATCGGCACCCTTGGTGAAGATGCCGCCGCCGAGACGAGCGAAGATGGAGATGAGCGAAGCGCCGAAACCGAGCGCCACGAGCGAATCGATCACCTCGCGGCTGGACGGGTCGAGCCCCATGAAATGGGTCAGGATCATGTAATAGACCGAGACGCCGAGAAGCGCGAGGCCGGCCACCAGCATGCCGGTGATGGCGCCCGACTTGAAGGCGATCTCGAGGCCCGCCGCCAGGCTTTTGGATGCCGCCTGCGCGGTGCGCACATTGGCGCGGACGGAAACGTTCATGCCGATGAAGCCGGCAGCGCCGGAAAGCACCGCACCGATCAGGAAGCCGATCGCGGCACTGATCGACAACAGCCACCAGGCGAGGATGAAGACGATCACGCCGACGATGGCGATGGTGGTGTATTGCCGCGCGAGGTAGGCTTGCGCGCCCTCGCGGATGGCGCCGGCGATTTCCTGCATTCGGGCGTTGCCCTGGTCCGCGGCCATTACCGATTGCGTCGCCCATATGGCGTACACAATCGAGAGCAGGCCGCAGGCGATGACGACATAAAGCATGGTCATTTCCCTTGATTTGGTTCCCTGGAACCCCTCCTGGAACCGTAAAAGCGGGGGCTCGATTCCCTTGGGCGGAATCCTCCCCTTCGCCGCGGCTTATGCGAAACCATCCGCGGAACGTCAAGGATTTGTTCAGGTTTTGCCCGGCTTTCGCCGCGCTTTCGCCAAAAGAACGAGGACCGGCGGTCAGTTCGCCGCGGCGCGCCTGTCCGAGGATCGCAGGAAGCCGATGGCCACCAGGCCCAGGGCTGCCACCGGCAGCACGATTTGCACCAGCATGCCCCAGCCCCAGCCATTGTAGACGGCGCCCGACATCAGCGAGGCGAAGGCGACGCTGGAGAACAGCACGAAATCGTGGAAACCCTGCGCCCTGCCCTTCTCCTCGGGCGTATAGCACTGCGCGATGATCGCGGTGGCGCCGATGAAGGCGAAGTTCCAACCGAGGCCGAGCAGGATCAACGCCGCCCAGAATTGCCACAGCTGGATGCCCGACATGGCCACCAGCGCGCACGCGATCAGCAAGACGAAGCCGCTGCCCACGATCGTCGGCGCACCAAAGCGCTGGATGAGCCGGCCGGTGAAGAAGCTGGGGCCGAACATGGCCATGACGTGCCAGGAGATGCCGAGCGTCGCCTGGTCGGAGGAGAACCCGCAGCCGACCATCGCCAGCGGCGCACCGGTCATGACGAACGTCATCAGGGAATAGGAAGCCACGCCGCAGCCGAGCGCCAGGGCATAGCGGGGCTGCGTGATGATTTCGGCAAGCGAGCGGCCGGAATCGGATGCGGCCTGCCGGGCCTCGGTCCTCGTTTCCTTGCGCAGGAAAAGCAGGATGGCGGCGCCGATCGCCGCGAGTACGACGATGGCCGCGAAGGCACCGGCAAAGGGCACCGGAGCCAGAAGATCATGCGTGAAGATCACCGTCTGCGGCCCGAGAATGGCGGTCACGATGCCGCCGGCAAGCACGAAGGAGATGGCGCGCGCCTTGAATTCGGGCGGCGCGTTGTCGGCCGCCGCGAAGCGGAATTGCTGCACGAAGGCGTTGCCCGCGCCAACCACCAGCAAGCCGAAGGCGAACAGCCAGAAGCTCGACTGGAAAAGCGCGATCGTCGCCAGCAGCCCACCGGCCGCCGTGAACAGGGTCCCGGTCAGAAAGCCGTTGCGATGGCCGAGCGCGCGAATGATGCCGGCGGCCGGCAGCGCGCCCAATGCAAGGCCGATGCTGTAGCCAGTAAGCGGAGCGGTCGCCAGCGACTTGTCCGCGCCCAACATGAAATTGCCTGCCAGTGCACCAAGAGCAAAGCAGATCGGTCCGCCCGAACCGAGTATGGCCTGCGCCGAAGCCAGGATCAGGGCGCTGCGCCGTGCCTCGCGGGCGACGCCAGCGGAAGCAGCCACGTTCACGCGTTCTTTCCCCTGCCCTCGCCGCGCACGCGCCGCGCCACCCGGTCGAGCACGGCGTTGACGAGCTTCGGCTCATCCTCGTCGTAGAAAGCCTTGGCGATATCGACATATTCCGAGACGATGACGGCGACGGGCACGTCCGCGCGCCTCGTCAACTCATAGACGCCGGCGCGCAGGATGGCCCTCAGCGTCGAATCGAGCCTTGAAAGCGGCCAGTCCTCGGTGAGCGACTGGCCGATGACCGGATCGATCTCCTTCTGGTGCTCGACGACGCCCGACAGGATGGCGCGGAACCACTGCGCGTCCGCCTCGCGATAGACCGTGCCGTCGACCTCCTTGCCGAGGCGATAGGCCTCGTATTCCGCCGCTATCTCCAAGAGGCCGGTGCCGACGATGTCCATCTGGTAGAGCGCCTGCACGGCCGCCAGCCGCGCCGTACCGCGCTTGTTGGCCGGGCGGGTCGCCGGCGGCGTGTCGTCCTGTCCGGCAGCGGGCATCCGAATCAGGCTCCGAGCTTGCGGCGAAGCTCGATCATGGTAAGCGCGGCACGCGCCGCGAAACCGCCCTTGTCGCCTTCGTTCGCGCGCGCCCGGGCCCATGCCTGCTCGTCGTTTTCCACGGTGAGGATGCCGTTTCCGATGGCGAGCGATTCCTCGACCGACAAATCCATGAGCGCGCGGGCCGATTCATTGGCGACGATATCGAAATGATGGGTCTCGCCGCGGATGACGCAGCCGAGCGCGACAAAGCCGTCATATTCCCTGCCGCCCTCCTCGTCGGCCCCGTCGAGCGCGAAGGAGATCGCGGCCGGTATCTCCAGCGCGCCTGGCACGGTGACGACGTCGTAGCTTGCGCCGGCACGGTCGAGCGCCGCCTTGGCGCCACCGAGAAGCGCGTCCGACAGATCGTCGTAGAAGCGCGCCTCGATAATAAGAAGACGGGGTTTTTGCTGGTCGGCCATGCGTATCTCCGGAAGAGCCGGTGACTTAGGCCGAACCGACTGTCGGCGCAAGCGCCGGCCGTCCGCGAAATCTCGGAATCCCGTCACACTTGTAACTCCCGCCATTTCCGCGCCCGGCGGTAGGTTGTCCGGCGATGAGAGAACAAACGAAAGAAGGACGACACGCCATGAAGACCCAACAGATCGTTTCGCCGCAGGAATGGGAAGCTGCGCGCGAAAAACTTCTCGTGAAGGAAAAGGCCCAGATGCGCGCCCATGACGCGCTGGCTGCCGAGCGACGCCGGATGCCCTGGATGGCTGTCGAGAAGACCTACGAATTCGAGGGGCCGAAAGGCAAGGTCAGCCTGCTCGACCTGTTCGAGGGCCGGCGACAATTGATCGTCTACCGGGCCTTCTTCGAGCCCGGTGTGCATGGCTGGCCGGAACATGCCTGCATCGGCTGTTCGCTCGGTGCCGACCAGGTTTCCAACCTCGTCCATCTGAATGCCCGCGACACGACGCTGGCCTACGCTTCGCGCGCGCCTCAGGCCGACATAAAGCGTCTCAAGGCGCGGATGGGATGGGAAAATATCCCCTGGTACACCATCACCGACAGCTTCGACACGGATTTTGGAGTGGACGAATGGCACGGCCACAACGCCTTCATCCGCGACGGCGACAAGATCCACCGCACCTATTTCATCAATTGGCGCGGCGACGAGGCGCTGGGCACCGTGTGGAGCTATCTCGACATGACGGCCCTCGGGCGCCAGGAAAACTGGGAAGATTCGCCGAAAGACTATCCGCAGAGCCCGCCCTATAAATGGTGGAACTGGAACGACAGTTACGTCGCCGGCGCCGCGCCCGACAAGAAGTGGGTGGAAGTGTCGGATGCGGGGGAAGCGGCCTTTCGGAAATAGAAGGCGGACCGCTCTCCGAAAAGGTTGAAGGCGGCAGGCGCTGATCGGCGCCCGCCGCTTTGTCGGTCTTTATGCAACCTCCCTGTTGCTCTTTTGTAGCCGGCATGCCATATCATAGGCAACCAGGAGGTTGCGCTATGACCAACCGCATCGAGAAGCATATCGAACTCAACGCGCCTGTCGAACGCGTGTGGCAGGCGCTGACCGATTATCGGGAATTCGACCAATGGTTCCGCGTGAAGTTGGAAGGGCCTTTCGTGCCGGGCGAAGTCTCACGCGGCCCCATCACCTATCCCGGCTACGAGCATCTCGTCTGGGAAGCGACGATCGTGAAGATGGAGGAGCCCGGTTATTTCTCCTTTACATGGCACCCCTATGCGGTCGATCCGAAGGCCGACTACTCCAAGGAGACGCCGACGCTGGTCGAATTCCGGCTGGAGGCTTCCGGCAAGGGCACGAGGCTGACGGTGACGGAATCCGGCTTCGAGAAGTTGCCGAGGCACCGCATGCCCGAGGCCATGCGCATGAACGATGGCGGCTGGGCCGAGCAGATGGAAAATATCAAGGCCCATGTCGAGCGCTAGTACCTCCCGGACGGGGGCTACGGCCCGTGCGCCGGCTGCGATTTTCGCAGCGCTTGGCGACCGGACCCGGCTTTCGCTCATCCACCGGCTGAGCGACGGGCACCCCCGCTCCATCGCCAGCCTGTCGGCCGACACGGCGATCACCCGCCAGGCGGTGACCAAGCACCTCAACGTGTTGGAGGAAGCGGGCCTCGTGGCAAGCAGCCGCATCGGCCGCGAGAGCCGATACAGTTTCCGGCCGGAGGCAATCGAGGAAATCCGCGCCTATCTGGGCGAGGTCTCGAGCCAATGGGACGACACGCTCGGCCGCCTCAAATCATTCGTGGAGGGCTGACCGCCCACCCCGAAACTTCGGTAAGCCGGGCGGCGTAGCGCGCCATGGTGTCGACTTCGAGATTGACGCTGTCGCCGGCCTTTCGTTCGCCCCATGTCGTGACGGCGAGCGAATGGTGGATCAGGAGCACGTCGAAGCGATTGCCGTCCACGTGATTGACGGTGAGCGAGGTGCCGTCGAGCGCGACCGAGCCCTTCGGGGCGACGAAGCGCGCGAGCTCCGCCGGCGCCTCCAGCGTGAAGCGCACCGCCTCGCCCTCGTCCTCGCGCGACAGGATGGCCGCCATGCCGTCGACATGGCCGGAAACGATGTGGCCGCCCAATTCGTCGCCGATCTTCAGCGCCCGCTCGAGGTTGATGCGGGTGCCCGCCCGCCAGAACGCGGCCGTGGTCAGGCGCAACGCCTCCTCCCACGCCTCCACCTCGAACCAGCGCTCGTTGGAGCCCTGTTCCGGCAGGCCGACCACTGTGAGGCATACGCCCGCGCAGGCGATCGAAGCGCCGATCGCGATCGTCTCTGGGTCGTAGTTCGTCTCGACCCTGATATGGGCGCCCTTGTTCCTCGGCGTGACGGCGGAGACAGTGCCTATATCGGTAACGATGCCGGTGAACATCAGGTTTTTCTCACCCATTCGCTGTAGCTGTCCTCGCCATAGCGTGCTTCCCGCAGCAGGCAAAAGCCTTCGGGCATCCGATCCGGCCGGATCGGCGACAACGTGCCCTGCGGACCGATCTCGCCGGGGCCTGTGAAAAGGGCGATGCGGTCTACAAGCCCTTCGTTAAGGAAGCCTCGAACCGTCTCGGCTCCCCCTTCCACCATCAAGGTTGAAATCCCACGCGCGGCGAGATCTTCCAGCAATTCCGGCAGAGCAAAACCGCCATTTGCGGTCTCGGTGGCAAGAAACTGCACGCCCGCCCCCTCCAGAGCCGCCTTGCAGCCCTTGTCGCAACCGGGAGAGGCGGCAATCCAGAGCGGCACTTCCCGCGCCTGCCGCACCATTTTCGCCGCCACCGGCAACCGCGCCTGCCCATCGAGCACGATGCGAACCGGCGAACGCGCCTCCAGCCCCGGCAGGCGGCAGGTGAGTTCGGGATCGTCGGCAATTGCAGTGCCGACGCCGATCATGATGGCATCGGCTTCGGCGCGCATGAGGTGCACCTGACGACGCGATATCCCGCCGGTGATCGCAACTTGCCCCATGCCCGCGACACCGATCCGCCCATCGCGCGATACGGCAAGTTTTACGGTTACTTCCGGTCGCTTCCGCAAAGAACGCATGAGGTATCCGGCCATCAAGTCAGCCGCTTCCCTCGCCAGAACTCCTTCGATGACTTCGATACCGGCCTTGCGCAGAATGGCGTAGCCTTTCCCCGAGACCCGTTCGTCGGGATCGCTTGCCGCGCCGACCACACGCGCGACGCCGGCCGAAACCAGCGTCTCCGCGCAGGGTGGCGTGCGACCATGATGGGCACAGGGCTCCAGCGTCACATAGGCGGTGGCGCCGCGCGCCAATCCGCCCGCCTCTTCGAGCGCTTGGGGCTCGGCATGAGGCCGGCCGCCCAGCGCGGTGACGCCGCTGCCGACAATAACCGGCCCACCGCTGTCCACGCGCACGATCAGCGTGCCGACGGAAGGGTTGGTGCCGGTCAGACCGAGATGCCTGCGCGACAGGCGGATCGCAGCCGCCATGAAGCGGCGGTCGATCTCCTCCCCGGCACCGGACACAGGGGCGGCCATCCTTCAGCCGGCAGTCTCGTCGGCCTTCAATTGGCCGAGCAATTCGTGGAAATCCTTCGCCTCGCGGAAATTGCGGTAGACCGAGGCGAAGCGGACATAGGCGACATCGTCGAGCGCCTTCAGCGCCTCCATGACGAGGTTGCCGATATCGCCGGCGGGGATTTCCATCTCGCCGGAGCTTTCAAGCTGGCGAACGATGCCGGTGACGGCGCGTTCCACCCGCTCGGGGTCGACGTTGCGTTTCCTCAGCGCGATGTCGAAGGAGCGCGCCAGCTTGTCGCGATCGAAGGGAACCTTGCGGCCGGATTTCTTGACAACCACCAGATCGCGAAGCTGGACGCGCTCGAAAGTGGTGAAGCGGCCGCCGCAATCCGGACAGACGCGGCGGCGGCGGATGGCCGAACCGTCCTCCGCCGGCCGGGAATCCTTCACCTGTGTGTCTTCGGACTGGCAATAGGGGCAACGCATGCGTTTTCCGTCTCGGCGACTCTTACGAGCTTCCTCTACCCCAGATACGGATAAAGCGGAAACCGTTCCGTCATCGCCAGCACTCTCTTCTGCACCGCCGCCTCGACGGCGGCGTTGCCCTCGTCGGAATTGGCGGCCTTCAAGCCGTCGAGCACCTCGGCGATCAGCTTGCCGATCTCGCGGAATTCAGCCTGGCCGAAGCCGCGCGTCGTGCCGGCCGGCGTGCCGAGCCGGATGCCGGAGGTGACGAACGGCTTTTCGGGATCGAAGGGGATGCCGTTCTTGTTGCAGGTGATGCTGGCGCGGCCAAGTGCCGCCTCGGCGCGCTTGCCGGTGGCGTTCTTGGGACGCAGATCGACCAGCATCAGATGGTTGTCGGTGCCGCCGGAAACGATGTCGAGGCCGGTTTCCTGCAAGGACGAGGCAAGCGCCTTGGCATTGGCCACGACCTCATGCGCGTAGGTGCGGAATTCGGGTCGCAGCGCCTCGCCGAGCGCCACCGCCTTGGCGGCGATGACATGCATCAGCGGTCCGCCCTGGAGGCCCGGAAATACCGCCGAGTTGATCTTCTTGGCGATGTCCTCGTGATTGGTGAGCACCATGCCGCCGCGCGGGCCGCGCAGCGATTTGTGCGTCGTCGTCGTCACCACATGGGCGTGCGGCAGCGGCGAAGGGTGCACGCCGCCCGCGACCAGGCCGGCGATGTGGGCCATGTCGACCATCAGATAGGCGCCGACCTCGTCGGCGATCTCGCGAAAACGCGCCCAGTCCCAGAAGCGGGAATAGGCGGTGCCGCCGGCAAGGATCAGCTTCGGCTTGGTCTCGCGCGCCAGCTTCTCGACGGCGTCCATGTCAAGCAGATGATCGTCGGGGCGCACGCCGTAGGAGACGACGTTGAACCACTTGCCCGACATGTTGACCGGCGAGCCGTGGGTTAGATGGCCGCCGGAATTGAGGTCCAGCCCCATGAAGGTGTCGCCCGGCTGCAGGAGCGCCAGGAACACGGCCTGGTTCATCTGGCTGCCGGAATTCGGCTGGACGTTGGCGAAATTGCAGGAAAAGAGCTTCTTTGCCCGCTCGATCGCCAGTTCCTCGGCGACATCGACATACTGGCAGCCGCCATAATAGCGCTTGCCCGGATAGCCCTCGGCATATTTGTTGGTCATGATCGAGCCTTGCGCCTCCAGTACGGCGCGGCTGACGATGTTTTCCGAGGCGATCAGTTCGATCTCATGGCGCTGGCGACCGAGCTCATCGCGGATGGAGCCGAAAATCTCCGGGTCGCGTTCTTCGAGCGGTGTGGTGAAAAAGCCGTCTATCTGGCTTGAGACGGCGGTCGCGGTAGCCATGGCCGGTTCCTCGCTGTGTGGGGATATCGGCCGCCATTAACATACCTGCCCGCTCCCTGCCACGGTTTGCTGGCGAAATTTGCTGGCTGGATTGCGGCAGAAGCGCGCCCGCACGAACCTGCCGCCAGCAGGCCAGGATATGTCGCGTACACCCGGCGAGCCGAATTGGCGGAAAGTTCAGAAAGGCCCGGCGCGATCTCTCAGATCGCGCTCGACATCTTCAATTCCTGCGCCCCGTCGCGCCCGTAGATGTCGTCACGGAACTGCACGACGCCCGGGCCGGTCGACCATGCGGTGATGTAGACGAAATGGACAGGCGTCGGATCGCTCAGTTCGACCGGCGTATTGACGCCGCTCTTAATCGTATCCTCCAGCCGCTGACGATCCCAGCCGGGGGTACCGCGCAAAAGCCAGGACACGAGGTCGCGCACGTTCTGGACGCGCACGCAGCCCGACGAATCGAAACGCATGAGCTGGTTGAAGAGACCCTGTTGCGGCGTGTCGTGCATATAGACACCGTCCGGGCTCGGGAAATTGATCTTCACCGAGGCCATGGCGTTGATCTTGCCGGGGTCCTGGCGGAAACGGTATTTGGTCGCGTCGTCGGTCGACCAGTCGATGGTCGTCGGGTCGACTTCCTTGCCGTCCGGCCCCAACAGATGGATGTTGTTGTCGGTCAGGTATGTGGGGTCCTTGCGCATGATCGGGATGATGTCCCGACGAACGATCGAAACCGGCGCGTTCCAGTAAGGATTGACGATGACTTCGTTGATCTTGGAATTCAAAAGCGGGGTCTGGCGGTCGATCTTGCCGACGATTGCCGTGTGCCGGGAAACCACCCTGCCGTTCTCGACCGCCTCGATCTGGGCGGCCGGGATATTGACCACGACGTAGCGCGGGCCAAGGTCGCCCGACATGGCGCGCAGGCGCACGAGATTGGTCTGCAACTGGCCGAGCCGTACATCCGCCGACACGTTCATCGCCGCGAAGGAATATTTGCCCAGTACGCCGTCGCCGGGCAGGCCGTGGCGTAGCTGGAAGCGCTTGGCCGCGGCGTCGACATAGCTGTCGAAGGCGGGAGAGATGCCGGCCTGATCCGGCAAGTCGCCGGAAACCATGAGGCGCTTGCGCAGCACCACCACGGCCGGATCGGAAACGCCGATCTGGAGCTTCTTGTCGCCAGGCACTTCCGGCCAGCCGCCGCTCGCCGCGATCTGCTGGTATTGCTGGATCGCCATCTCCACGAAGCTCACGGTCTGCGGGCTGAAGATCGGCAGGTTGGTCGCCACCGAGGCGCTGCTCTCGGCACCGCGCGCATCGAACTGCGTGGTCCACGTACCGCGCCGCCGCGCCCCCAGAACCTCCTCGATCGCGCTCTGCGCGAAAGCGGCGCTCGACCAGGCACCAGCCGCAAGCGCACCGGCGCCCGCGAGAAAATGACGGCGATTCGTTTTCATGGCTTTTCCCGACTTCAATTCCATTCCGGCCCGGCATCTGGGGTCGGCGGATACCGCAATCGCTATTCCGGAAGCAGACCCGCGAGACCGACACACAGACTTAGGCTGGTAACGTTAATAAGGTGCCACCGCTCAAGCCCCGAACGCTTATCCGATCTTCAGGTTCCAAAAACCGGTCGGCGGTCGAGAAGATGTCCAAGCCTTGGATGTCCGCTCTCATCCCAATATGGCGGCAATGGGGCCATAAACGAGCCCTGACCTTTATGTGATCGAAACGGCGGCAGCCGGCGCGCTTGAGCGGCCGGCCGCGGTCGGTTTGACGGACGGCGTTGCGGAAGCGCAACAGCCGGCGGTGAAGCTCCGGGATTTACATCCGGTAGGCAATCGTGTCGTTCCAGAAGCGGTCGAGACGCTGGAGGACGCGGTTCATCTGCTGGAACTCTTCCGAATTGATGCCGCCGACCTGTTCGATCGAGCCGACATGGCGCTCGTAGAGGCCACCGACGACCTCGGCGACTTCCTGGCCCTTCGGCGTCAGGCTGACGCGGACCGAACGGCGGTCGATGCGCGAGCGCTGATGGTTGATGAAGCCGAGATCGACCAGCTTCTTCAGATTGTAGGAGACGTTCGAGCCGAGATAGTAGCCGCGCGAGCGCAGTTCGCCGGCGGTCAGCTCCGCATTGCCGATGTTGAAGAGCAGCAGCGCCTGGATTGCGTTGATGTCGGAACGGCCGTTGCGGTCGAATTCGTCCTTGACCACGTCCAGCAGCCGGCGGTGCAGGCGCTCGACGAGCTGGAGCGATTCAAGATAAAGGGAACGGATCGCCTGACGCCGATCGTCATTCTCCAAAGCGGGCTTCGCCGCCTGACGCGAGTTGATCATAGTACTTAGCCTCTCTGTTGACGCCCGGTGATATTTGTTTTTTTCACCTTAGCCGCACCCTATCGAATACATCTAAAATTCGACTTAAACGCCAAGCTTAACAGGTGCTTACTGGGGATCGTCTTCAAAGAGGACTAATGTGCGGTTAATGTAGCCCTCCGCCTTTGAAGGAAGAGCGCGATGCGGAAGCCGGCATAGGAGAGCGCGACCGCCAGGTGTACGACGAGCACGGGGTCCAGCCGGCCGAAGCGCTCCGGCAGCCCGGCATACATCGCGGTTTCGGTCGCCGCGCAGATAAACCAGATGACCGGACCCCAGGACGAAAGCATCCACAGCCCGATGGCAGCGACGGGAAAAAATACGGCCAGCGTAGCCGTGGCGATCTGCCATTGGCCCGGCATCAGGTCGAACCGCCACAGCGGGCCGGGATAGATGCCCATCAGCCGCACCCAGTAATAGATGCCGAAGAGCAGGCAGTAGAGCGCCACCGCCCGCTGGAACCACTCGAACGCGACGGCCGTCGTGGACGGGCCGGAGAAGCGGTTCTCATGCGGGTCGTAGGTCACAATGCCGGTTCCCGGGCCAGTTCCCGGTCCCCGAGCGGCGCGAAATAGGCGTCGATATCCTCGGGCCTGACCGCGTCGAGCGTGGCGGGCGACCATTTCGGCGTCGAGCCCTTGTCGATGAGGGCGGCGCGGATGCCCTCGTAGAAATCATGGCCGACGAGCATGCGGTTGAGGATGCGGAATTCCATGCGCATGCACTCCTCCATCGAAAGCGTGTGGCCCGCGGCGATCTGCCGGAAGGTGACCGCAAGACTTGTCGGCGAGCGTTTGGCGATCGTTGCGAGCGTTTCGGCGGCAAACGGCTCGTCGGAGGCCGCCTGCTTCAGGCTTGCCAGGATCTCGCGCAGGCTGGGTTTCGAGAAATGCCGCGCGATCGCATGAACCACTTCGGTCGGGGTCTCGCGCGGCGCGGCGCGGAAAACCTCCCGCAGCGCCGAGCCTGCGTCACCCGTATCGCAAAGCCGTTCCAGAAGCCCGTCGAGATATTCAGAAGAAACGGTGTGGGTGGCCAGGCCCGACCAGAGCGCGTCGCCATAGCGGATGCGGTTTCCGGTGAGGCCGAGGTAAAAGCCGAAATGGCCGCCGAGATCGGGCAGGACGTGGCTGCCGCCGACATCGGGGAAGAAGCCGATGCCGACCTCCGGCATGGCGAAGACGGCGTTCTCGGTCATCACCCGATGCGAGCCATGGACGGAAACGCCGACGCCTCCCCCCATGACGATGCCGTTTATGAGCGCGACATAGGGTTTTGGATAGCGTTCGATATGGGCATTGAGGCGGTATTCGTCGGCGAAGAAATCATATTTCGGCCGCCCTGCCCTGCCCGCCTCGTAGACGTCGAGGATATCGCCGCCGGCCGAGAAGGCGCGCCCCTCGCCCTTGATGACGACAAGTTCGACGGCGCTGTCGGTCTCCCATGCCACAAGTGCCGCCGAAAGCGCCTTGACCATGCGATGATTGACGGCATTGAGGGCGTTGGGCCGCGTCAGCGTCACGATGCCCGCCTTGCCGATCCGTTCGAAGCGGATGTCGTCGCCGCCACCAAAATCCATCGTCTGGAGAATCCCTCGTTATTCGCACTTCCGAGAAGTGCTACGCAGGCCGTGGAGCGCCGTCAACGTCGGCGCAGCACCCAAGGGCGCAAACCGTCGCATTGGTGCCCCGGCCGCGACCATGCTAGAAACGGGCCGAGCAGCCAGGATCGGGACCCAGCCATGAACAAGTTCAGCCGTGAACTGCCGGCAGGCAGCAGAAGCGTCGACGAGATCACCGGGGGACGTCGGCTGCGGCGCATGCGCAAGGCCGACTGGTCACGCCGGCTGGTGCGCGAGAACCAGTTGACCGTCGACGATCTGATCTGGCCGCTCTTCCTTATCGACGGCGAGAACCGGCGCGAGCCGATCGGGGCGATGCCGGGCGTCTTCCGTCTCAGCGTCGATATGGCCGTGCGCGAGGCGGAACGCGCTGCGAAGCTCGGCATACCGGCGATCGCCACCTTCCCGAACGTGGAGATGGCGCTTCGCGACGAGACCGGTTCGGCGATCCTCGATCCCGGCAATCTCATCAACCGCGCCACCCGCGCGATCAAGGGCGCCGTGCCCGAGATCGGGGTGATCACCGATGCGGCGCTCGATCCCTTCACCAGCCACGGCCATGACGGCATCCTCAGAGACGGCGTCATCGTCAACGACGAGAGCGTGGCGCAGGTGACGGCCGCCGCCGTCCTGCAGGCCGCTGCCGGCGCCGATATCGTCGCGCCGTCGGACATGATGGACGGCCGCATCGGCGCCATTCGCGACGCGCTCGACGCCAACGGCTTCCAGGATGTGGCGATCATGGCCTACGCTACCAAATTCTCCTCCGCCTTCTACGGCCCCTATCGCGAGGCGATCGGCACCAAGGGCGTGCTCAAGGGCGACAAGAACACCTATTACATCGATCCGGCCAATTCCGACGAGGCGGTGCGCGAGGCGGAGCAGGACCTCGCCGAGGGAGCCGACATGCTGATGGTGAAGCCGGGCCTGCCTTATCTCGACATCGTCAGGCGGCTCAAGGACGAATTCGCCGTGCCGACCTTCGCTTACCAGGTGTCGGGCGAATATTCGATGATCAAGGCCGCCGGACAGAATGGCTGGCTGGACGGCGAACGGGCGATGATGGAGAGCCTGCTTTCCCTCAAGCGGGCCGGCTGCGACGGTATCCTCACCTATTTCGCGGCCGAGGTCGCGGAGCGCCTGAAGGCGTAGTCTCCGCTACACCGTGACCAGTTGCCTGCCGGCATTGGCGAGCGGCGTGGTGACACCCGACAGCATCGTCTGGACGTAGCCGATATTCTGGTAGCGGCCGTTGAGCGAGATGCGCGGCAGGGCGCGCAGGTGCCGGGCATGGCCGGGCCGGATCAGGCCATGCCTCGTCGTTACGGCGGATGCAAAGCCGGCTGCTCGCGCCAGTTCCACCTCCCTCCGGCCGACCGCTGACGGAAAGCCGTAAGGAAAGGCCATGTGGCGGGGCCTCTCTCCTGTCGCATCGGCGATCCGGGCGACCGCGTCCGCCATCTCGGCAAGCGCCTGATGTTCGGGAAGCCGCTTCAGGTTGAAATGATGGACCGTGTGCGCACCGATCGTGACCAGCGGATGAAGCGCCATGCGGCGAACCTCGTCCCACCCCATCACATTGCTGCGTCCGGCGCTTTGCGCGTCGATGCCTGCGTCATGAGCCATTACGCGCAGGATGCCATGCTGATCCTCCTCGGCAATGTCTTCCGTCAAATGGTTCAATATACGACAGAAACTATCGCGTTTCGTGGAAGCGTCCGTGCAGTCGAACACCGTCTCCTCGCCAGTGACGGGCATCCGGACGGCGTCGGCCTTCGTCACGATGTCCTCGAGCAATTCCCACCAGACATCCACCGCGCCCTCGACCAGGCCCGGCGCCACGTAAACGGTGATGGGCGCGCCATGCCTCTCCAGCACCGGCAGCGCCTCGACAAGATTGTCACGATAACCGTCGTCGGCGGTGATCGTCGCGAAGCGTTCCCCTGAGGACGGCTTGCGGATGCGCGCAAGCGCCTCGTCCATGTCCACGAAAACATAGCCTATCTGCTTCATCAGCGTCAGGACTTCGTCAAGGAAGCCGGGTGTGATCGTCAGATGCGAGTTCAGCCCGAGCGGCTTCGGCACGTCATTCGACACATGGTGGAGCATCAGGATCGCGCCCAGCCCGCCCATGAGCGGCTTGGCGAGCGGCGCGATGCCGCTGTAGCGCGCCATGTTCATGGCAAGCTTCCGCAGGGCTTCGTTCCTGTCGATCATTCCTTCACCTTTTGCGGTTAGGAGTCGCGCCATGCGGTGCAAAATCCGCTCGTGGCGCGATGCTAGCGCACGAAGGATTGAGGTATGGTTGACGCGACGGAGCGTGTTTTCAGGGAATCGGCGGCGCCGGAGAGGAGCCATGCTTCAGGTGCGGTGACCTTTTCCGTCGAGCCCGTTTCCCCTTCCACGCTCGAAACCTACTCGCGGCTCGCCAATTCCACCGTGGTGGCGCCGCCGCAACGTCCCGAATGGCTCGACACCTGGGCGAGGAACGTCAATCCGGATTGCCTGCTGCTCTCCGCATGGCAGGACGCGGAGCCCGTCTTCGCCATGCCGCTCGAAGTGGTGCGGGAAGGCCTTTTCCGGGTCGCGCGCATACCGGGCGGCAGCCATGCCAATGGCAGCTTCTTCCCGGCCATGCCCGCATTCCACCACTTGCCGGACACGGGCACGCAGTTCGCAACGGCTTTCCGCGCGCTTCGGACGGCCCGGCCCGACATCGACATGGTCGCGCTGGAACGACTGGCTCCCCATCTCGACGGGCTCGACAATCCGCTCCGCGCCCTGCCCCATGCCGATAGCCCGAACCTCGCGCTCGCCGCCGACCTCACCGGCGGCTTCGAGCCGCTCGTCGATCGCATGAGCGGCAAGCGCAAACGCAAGAAACTGCGCGCCCAACTCCGCAAATTCGAGGCGGCGGGCGGCTATCGCCTGGTCCGGGCGGACACCCCCGACGAAGCCGGGCGGCTGCTTTCGGCGCTGTTTGCGATGAAACACGAGCGCTTCCGAAAGATGGGCGTCGCCGACGTGTTCGCGCCGCCAAGGATCGCCGCGTTCTTCCGGGACCTCTTCGCCGCCGCGGCGAAGGGCGGCACGCCACCGTACTTCCTCAGCGGCCTGGAAGTCGGCGGCAAGCTCAGGGCCGTCGCCGCATGCAGCCGTGCCGGAGAGCGGATCATCTGTGACTTCGCCGCCTTCGCGGAGGACGAGCTTCACGCCGCCAGCCCCGGCGAGTTCCTCTTCTTCCACGACATAGAACGGGCCTCGGCGGAAGGCCTGAAGCTCTTCGACTTCAGCGTCGGCGACGAGACCTACAAGCGCGCCTGGTGCGAGATCGAGACGCGGCAGTTCGACGTTCTCTTTCCGCTTACCGCGAAGGGTCATGCCGCCGCCGCCATGAGGCGGGCGAAGGCGCGGGCCACAGGCATGGTCAAGAACAACGCGCTTGCCTGGCGGCTGGTGCGCATGGCACGTGCCAGGAATGCCGCCAAATCCCCGACGCCGGCCGAAACCGACTGAATCCGGAGCACGAGCCCGGAGAAAGCGAGGCGGAAATTACGCCGCGCTGCGATCCGGCACCGGCGGATGCGGCGGCATATGGCCAGCCGGCGTCACCATCATCAGATCGCCGTAACCGCTTGCTTCCAGTGCCTCCGCCATCTCTATGACGCTCGCGTCGTCGGGCTCGATGGCGCTCACCAGCACCTCGGTGCCATCCGACACGAGGCGGCGGATGCTCGCCGCTTCGGCCGGGCCGCACTCCACCACGACGACGTCATAGGCGGTCGTCAGCGAATTGAGGATGAGCGGCAGGCGGTCTACGGCGCGCATGGCGCGTTCCGGATCCGCCGTGCCGACGGGCATGACGTGACAGTCCGAATAGAGGTCGATGTGGATCACGTCCGTGAACTGGGCTTCCGCGGCAAGCAGGTTGGTGACGCCCGGATAGGAGTTGCTTTCAAGCATCGGCGTCGATGCCGCGCCCGAAGAGGTCAGGTCGAGCAGCAGGACGCGCAGGCCCGCATCGGCGACCTCGCGCGCCACCAGCACCGAGGCGGCGGCCGCGTCGTCGCCTTCCGGCGATACGAAGACCGCACGCGAGGCCCCGCCGGCGATCAGCTTTTCGGCCGCGCGCTCGATGGAGATTTCCGACAGCCCGGCAACGGGGGCCGGCTGGTCTTCCACCGGGACGGCGGCGGGAATGAAGGCTGGATCGTCGCGCCGCGACGGGGCGTTGGGCATCGCGACTTCCTCAACCGGGCCGACCCCTGCCCCGCGCGCCGGCCGCATCGCACGGCCCGAGAAGAGTTCCTGCAAGAGCGTGACCACCGCCATGACGAGGAGCGAGGCGATAAAGGCGGCCACGACGATCGGGATGCGCTTGGGGAAATAGGGAATGGCGGGCACCGTGGCGCGCGAGAAGATGCGCGCATCGACCGGCAGGTAGTCGCGATCGCGCCGCGACGATGCCTCGCGATAGCGCGTCAGGTAGGATTCGAGGAGATCGCGCTGCGCGGTCGCCTCGCGCTGGAGGGCGCGCAATTCGACTTCCTGCTTGCCGGCTCGCGAAGATTCGGCCTTGGCCTTGTTCAGATCAGCAAGAAGTTGCTGCTCGCGCAGCTTCGCCGTATCGGCTTCGGTATTCAGGCCGGTGAGAATCTTCTCCGCCTCGACGCGTATCTGCCTGTCCAGCCCGGAAAGCTGCGAGCGAAGCGCCTTGATGCGCGGGTGGTTGGGCAGGAGCGTCGTCGAGAGCAGATCGATATTGGCCTTCAACTGCACCTGCTGCTCGCGGAGCCGCTGGATGAGGCCGGACGACAGCACGTCGGGCAGCGCGTCGAGCGACCCGCCGCCTGCCAGCGCCGCCTTGACGCTGAGCGCCTTCGCCTCCGCCGCGGCGCGATCGGCCCGCACGCGCGACAATTCGGTCGCCATCTGCGAAAGCTGCTGGGTGATGAGCGCCGAATTATTGTCGGACAGGAACAGGTCGGAATGCGCCCGATAGTCCGCGACCTTCGCCTCGGCATCCTTCACGCGCGTGGTCAGGTCCTTGATTTCCGGCGCCAGCCAGCTCGTCGCATCGCTGTTGGATTCAAGCTTCGCGTCCTTCTGGACGGCGATATAGGTTTCCGCAATCGCGTTCGGCACGGCGGCCGCGAGCTTCGGGTCCGCCGAGGAGAAGCTGATGACGATGACCCGCGATTTATCGACACGATAGACTTCGAGCCTGTCGCGCATCGCCTGCAGCACCCGCTCGTCGGCCGGAATCTCGCTCGGGTCGCTCTTCAGCCCCGCCAGCACGAGCACCCGGCCGATCGGGCCGATCTCGCCGACATCGTTGAATTCATGGCGCGAAGCGAGATCGAGTTGCCCGGCGACTTTCTTCAGGACTTCCGTCGATGAGATGACCTGCACCTGGCTGGTCACTCCCTCCTCGTCGAGCACGGGCGAATTGGCGTTCGATGCGGGGTCCGGCTGCGTGAAGACGGATTCGCGCGTCTCGATCAGGATCCGCGTCTGGCCCTTGTATTTCGGCGTGGCGAGCCACGCGAACGCGAAGGCGATCGCGGTGATTATGAGGGCGGCGAAAAGGATGCGCGACCAGCGCCTGGCCAGGCTGGCGAAAAGCGCGCCCAGATCGACGTCGACATCATTGGCGGTGGACTGGATACCCGGCATCAAAGCGACTCCAATGCAGGGCAGGACGCTAGACCGGTTATGGTAACCACCGCGTTAAGAGACCGGTAAGGAAGTGTTTTCCTTGATGAAGAAAACGTTAACCGCCCTCGACGCCATCGACACCTGGCCTGGGGCGGCTCCGGCTTTTACGCGCCGTTAACCTTAACGGGACGATAAGACCGACAGCACGGGGATCGCGTCCGATCCCGCAGCCATAGGTGCATGTCCGGCCATGATGCGCTTTTTCCCGATCCTCTGCGCGATGCTTGCTTCCCTCTTCCTGGCGGCATGCTCCAGCTACCAGCCGGCTCCGGCCGCCTTCCACGCATCGCTGGGCAAGCCCTACCTGCTCGATTCCGGTGACCAGATCCGCGTCACCGTCTTCGGCCAGGAGGGCCTGACGAACACCTACAGCGTCGATCAGGCCGGCTATATCGCCTTCCCTCTGGTCGGCTCCATTCCCGCGCGCGGCTACACCCTCAAGCAGATGGAGGCGGCAATCGCCGCCAAATTGCGCCAGGGCTATCTGCGCGATCCCGACGTATCGGTCGAAGTCGAGCGCTACCGTCCGGTCTTCATCATGGGCGAGGTCGGCGCGGCCGGACAATATTCCTATGTGCCCGGCATGACCGCGCAAAAAGCCATCGCCGCGGCGGGCGGATTCTCGCCGCGTGCCTATCAGGGCAATATCGACGTGACGCGCACCATCAACGGTAAGGTAATGACCGGCCGTGTACTGATTACCGACCCGCTGCTGCCGGGCGACACGGTCTATGTCCGGGAGCGGCTATTCTGACTGGGTGGCCGAGGGCCACATGGAGACCCTGTGCCCCGCTCGCTGCGCATCGTCCATTGCTTCCGGTCGCCCGTGGGCGGAATATTCCGCCATGTCCGCGACCTGACCGACGCGCAGGTCGCCTCCGGCCATGCCGTCGGCATCATTTGTGATTCGACCACCGGCGGCGAATACGAGGACCGGCTTTTCGATGCGATGCGCGACAAACTCGCGCTCGGCATCCATCGCACCCCGATGCAGCGCCATCTCGGCTCTGGCGACATCGCCGCGGCGATGCGCACCTATGGCCTCATCAGACGGTTGAAACCGAACATATTGCACGGCCACGGCGCCAAGGGCGGCGCCTATGCGAGGCTCTTCGGGACGCTTCAGCGCTTGTCGGCGTCGCGCCCCGGGCGGTTCTATTCGCCCCATGGCGGCAGCCTGCATTATGACGGCGGCACGGCGATCGGGAAATTCTTCTTCACCCTCGAACGGGCGATGGACCGGGTCACCGACCACATCTTCTTCGTCTCGGACTACGAACGCCGGACCTTCCTCAGAGAGATCGGCGAGCCGAAGGCGCGTTCAAGCCTGGTCTATAACGGCCTGGCACCGAACGAATTCGAGCCAGTGACGCCGGCGGACGACGCCGCCGACTTCCTCTTCATCGGCATGATGCGGGATCTCAAGGGCCCCGACATATTCATCGACGCGCTGGCAAAGGCACAGGCAAGGTCCGGCCGGCCGCTGAGGGCGGTCATGGTCGGCGCCGGGCCGGACCGCGACAAATATATCCGCCAGGCCGAACGGCTGAAACTCGGCGGGCAGATCCGCTTCCTGGAGCCGATGCCGGCCCGACAGGCCTTTTCGCTCGCCCGTCTGGTCGTGGTGCCCTCGCGCGCCGAGGCGATGCCCTATATCGTGCTTGAAGCGCTTGCCGCGGGAATGCCGATGATCGCGACCGCGGTCGGCGGCATACCGGAGATATTCGGCTCCGGTTCACGCGCGCTGGCAAGGCCCGACGCGGAGGAACTCGCCGAGCGGATGGCATCAGCCATCCGCGATCCGGTCCGGTTCCGAGCCTCGATGCCGACCGAGGCGGATTTGCGCGCGCGCTTCGGCGGCGATGTGATGGCGCATGCCATAGAGCAGGCCTATTTCGCCGCGCTCGAACGCTTCGCCTGAGGCCGGGCGCATCCGGGCGCGGCCGAGTTGGTAAAAACTATACCAATCGTCTCAAAGGTTCATTAGCCGCTTTCTGCTATCTCCCGCCGCAGACAGGTGGCGAAGCAATGAATGAAATCGACCCGTCGTTCCGCTTTTCGGCCGGCGCCGTCCGCGCCTTCGACGACGACAGCGCTTATACAGGACCGGACGGCGGACATCCGGACGGCCTCAACGAGACCGCGCGGCGGATCGCCTTCCAGTACCGGCGGGACACCATGTCCCCGGTCATGGTCAGTGGCGTGCTGCGACTGATCGAATTCGGCCTGATGGTATTCGCGGGGGTGGCCGCCTATGCCTTCCATTTCGGCTTTCTGTCGTTTGCGCCGCAATATGCGGCAGTCACCCTTTCCGGCTCGCTCCTGGCGGTCGTCCTGCTTGAATTCGGCGACGCCTACCAGATGTCGACGCTGCGCCGGCCGCTCGCGCATGTAACCAGGCTCGTGATCGTATGGGCCGGCACATTCGCCCTTCTTGCCCTTGCGGGCTTCCTCCTGAAAGCCTCGCAGGAATTTTCCCGCGCCTGGTTCGGCGAATGGTTCGTCTGCGGCCTCGCCGGGCTCTTCGCGCTGCGTATCGTGGTTTCCCGGCTGATGCGGCGCTGGGCACGAAACGGCATGATGGAGCGGCGCGCCGTCATCGTCGGCGGCGGCACGCTGGCCGAGGGGCTGATCCGTGCACTCGAGCAGCAGCCCTTCAACGACATCCGCATCTGCGGCATCTTCGACGACCGCGACGAACGCCGCTCGCCGCCGTTGGTCGCCGGCTATCCCAAGCTCGGCAACATCCTCGAACTCATCGAGTTCGCCCGCATCGCCCGCATCGACATGCTGATCGTGTCGCTGCCGATGGCGGCGGAGACGCGCGTTCTTTCAATGCTGAAGAAGCTGTGGGTGCTGCCGGTGGACATAAGGCTGTCGGCGCATTCGAACCGCCTTCGGTTCCGGCCGCGCGCCTATTCCTTCATCGGTTCCGTGCCGATGCTCGACATCTTCGACAAGCCGATCAACGATTGGGATTCGGTCGCCAAGCGCGCCTTCGACATCGTTTTCAGCCTGCTTGGAATCCTGGTGTTCTCGCCGGTCATGATCGCAGCCGCGATCGCCATCAAGCTCGACAGTAAGGGACCGGTGATCTTCCGCCAGAAGCGGCACGGTTTCAACAACGAGGTGATCGAGGTCTACAAATTTCGCTCCATGTATACGGAGCATAGCGACCCGGCGGCACGCAATGTCGTGGTGAAAAACGATCCGCGCGTCACCAGGGTCGGCCGCTTCATCCGCCGCACCTCGATCGACGAACTGCCGCAATTCTTCAACGCGCTGTTCGGCAGCCTGTCGCTTGTCGGCCCGCGTCCCCACGCGGTCGCGGCACAGTCGCACAATATGCTCTTCAACGAGGTTGTCGACGGCTATTTCGCCCGTCACCGCGTCAAGCCCGGCGTCACCGGCTGGGCGCAGATCAACGGCTGGCGCGGCGAGATCGACAATGACGAGAAGATCAGGATGCGCACCGAATACGATCTCGCCTATATCGAGAACTGGTCGCTCTGGTTCGACCTCAAGATCCTGCTCCTGACCCCGGTACGCCTGCTCAACACGGAAAGCGCCTATTGAGCGCGATCACGCATGATGTCCCGCATTACGCGGTGAACGCCAAGCTCATCGCGCTGATCGCATCGGGCGCGGTGTTCTTCGGCGTCTTCCTGTCGGGCTTCGTCATCGACGAGCCGGCGCCGTACGACCTCTACATGGCCGTGCTGATGCCTGTATGGGCGCTGTTTGGACTGCGCATCTCGCGCGGCATCGTCCCGCTCGTCGCGCTCCTGATCGTCTTCGACATCGGCGGGCTGATCGCCATGACGCAGATGGCGGAGCTCTACCAGACGCCGTTCTATCTCGCCGTCTCGTTCTTCCTGTCCTTCACGGCGATCTTCTACGCATCGATCACCGAGCAGCGGCCGGATATCTATCCGCTCATCTTCACCGCCTGGGTCGTGGCGGCGCTGGTGACGGCGACGCTCGGCATATTGGGCTATTTCCATGCCTTTCCGGGCGCCGACAGGTTCACCCGCTACGAACGCGCCATGGGCGCTTTCCAGGATCCCAACGTCTTCGGCCCGTTCCTGGCGCTGCCGGCGATCTACCTGCTCCACCGCATCCTCGCCGGAAGGCCGCGCAACGCCATCCTTCTCACCCCTCTTCTGCTCGTCATCGCGGTCGGCATATTCCTGTCCTTCTCGCGCGGCGCATGGGGCGTGCTGGTCGCTTCCGCCGTGCTGCTGACCGTCGCGCTCTTCCTGCAAAGCAATAGCGGCCGCTTCAGGCTGAAGATCATCGTCATGGCGATCCTCGCCTTCGCCATCGCCGCTCTTGCGATGATCGCGATCCTCCAGATACCGGGCATGGACGAATTCTTCCGTTCGCGCGCGCAGCTCGAACAATCCTACGACGCCGGGCGGCTCGGCCGTTTCGCGCGCTACGGCTACGGCGCGGTGCTGGCGCTCGACCATCCGCTCGGCATCGGCGCGCTCAATTTCGGCCGCATGTTCGGCGAGGATACGCACGACATCTGGCTGAAGGCGCTCCTCGACTATTCCTGGCTGGGCTTCGCCGCTTTCCTCGGGCTCGTGATCTGGACGCTCGCAGCCGGGTTCCGCATCCTCTTCCGCGACCGGCCCTGGCAGCCCTATCTGTTGTGCGCCTATGTCGTCTTCGTCGCCCATCTCGGCCTCGGCACGATCATCGACATCGACCATTGGCGCCATGTGTACATGCTGTTTGGGCTGATTTGGGGCGCAATCGCGCTGGAACGACGCCACCAGAAGACGATGGCGCGGCGGACGGTCGTACGGGGTGGGACGCTGCTCCCCGCTTCCTGAGCCGGGAACCGGACCATTTCCATTTTCCAACGGCCAAACAAAAACCCCGCCCAGATGGACGGGGTTCGTCAAAACGCAAACCAGCGGGCGATTACTTGCCCTGCTTGGCCTTGTCCTGCTCTTCCTTCAGCTTCTTGGCAAAGTCCTCGTTGTTCTTGGCCACGAAGTCCTGGAGCTTTTTCTGACGATCCTGGAGATCGGACTCCTTCAGCGGCGGTCCGTCGAAGGCGCCGGTAAAGCCGGCCAGCGAGATATCGATGGGGTTGGGCTGGTTCTGGAAGTTGATGGAGGTCAAAGTCAGCTTCTGGCCCTTCTTGAACGAGGCCACCAGCGCGTCGCTGAGCTGCGCCTCGGCAACGCAACGGTCGGGGAAGCAGATCACGTAGTCTAGCTTCTGCGCCTTGCCGCCGTCGACCTGAACGCCGACGCCGGGCGGGATCATCCGTCCGGTCGGAACGGTCACCTGGAAGACCTTGCGGTTCACCTTGCCCTTGATGTCGATCATGCTGACGCCGGTCATCAACTGGCCGGTGTCGGCCATGATGATGTTCTGCACGTTGCAGATGTCGACGTCCTGCTGCTTGGAACACGCCTTGAACCAGCCGCGCGGGGGCTGGTTTTGCGCATCCTGGGCCTGGGCGGCGGGTGCGATGGCGACCATCGCGGCAGCCATCCCGGCCGCAGCAAGCGTCAGTCGGCCCGCATGGTTGATGTGGCGTGTCATCGTATGGAAATCCTCTTGGAGAGTGCCCCGTCTACGGCCGTTCGGCCGAAATTCCCCCGCTTCCTGTTGGCGAATTAAGGCAACAGAATGACTGGTCGGCGCGTGTTACACTGCAACGACGATCAAATCCAGTGTCGCGGCAGAAAACACACGGGCCAAACCCACCGCCGCTTTATTTCGCGGCCTGCCGTCATGATAAGGTCTCCGGCGAATCGACTTCACACGCAACGCCCGGAGAACGGCAATGCGCTGGCTGCCATGCGCCATGCTCCTCGCCCTCACGCTTCTTGTCCCGCCGGTTCGCGACGCGGCGGCCGAGCCGTCCTATGCCATCGCCATGCATGGCGACCCGGCGCTACCGGAGAATTTCACGCATTTTCCCTACGCCAACCCCGACGCGCCCAAGGGCGGCCGCATCGACTACGGTGTTCCGGGCACTTTCGACAGCGTCAATCCCTTCATCGTCGAGGGAACGGCGGCGCGCGGCATCGTCGATCTGCAATATGGCTACAACGTCTATGACAGCCTGATGCAGCGCTCCTACGACGAGCCGTTTACCCTCTATCCGCTCATCGCGAAAAGCGTCGAGACGGACAACGCGCGCAGCTATGTCGAATTCACCCTCGACGAGAGGGCGCGCTTTTCCGACGGCACGCCGGTCACGCCGGAAGACGTGCTCTTCACGGTCAAACTTCTGGGCGAAAAAGGCTATCCGCGCTACGGCGTCACGTTGAAGAAGATCGCCAGGATGGAACAGGTAGGCGAACATGGCGTGCGCTTCACCTTCAAGCAGCCCGACCGCGAACTGCCCCTGATCCTCGGGCTGATGCCCGTCCTGCCGAAGCACGCCACGAACGCCGACAATTTCGACAAATCCACGCTGAAGCCGATGATCGGCAGCGGCCCCTACGTCTATGGCTCCATTCGCCCCGGCGAGGCGATCGTGCTGAAGCGCAATCCCGATTACTGGGCAAAAGACCTCCCCTCCAAGGTCGGCTTCGACAATTTCGACGAAATCCGCATCGACTATTTCCGCGACGAGAACGCGATGTTCCAGGCCTTCCGCAAAGGGCTCGTGAATATCCGGATCGAAGGCGATCCGCTGAAATGGAAGGAGGATTACGGCTTCCCCGCCGTCAGGGACGGCCGCATCGTCCGCGACACGTTTGAAACCGGCCTGCCTTCGGGCATGCTCGGCTTCGTCATGAACACGCGCCGGGAAGTCTTCAAGAATCCAAAGGTGCGCGCTGCGCTTGCGGGCCTGTTCGACTTCGGATGGGCCAACCGCAATCTCTTCGCCGGCGCCTATGAACGGACGAAAAGCTATTTCGACGGTTCGATTCTGGCCTCCAGCGGCATTCCCGCGAGCCCGGCGGAGCGCGCGCTTTTGAAGCCCTACCCCGGCGCGGTCACGCCTCAAATCATGGAAGGCAAATGGTCGCCGCCGGCCTCCGACGGCAGCGGCCACGACAGGGCGTTCCTGCGCAAGGGCTACGACGCGCTGACAGCGGCCGGATACAGGCTGGAGGACCAACGCATGGTCGGGCCGGACGGCAGGCCGCTTACCTTCGAGATCCTGCTCAACGGGAACAGCGGCGACCAGATCGCCATGGTCTGGCAGCGGACGCTGGCCAAGCTCGGCATCGCGGCGTCGATCCGCAGCGCCGACACCGCGCAGTACCAGCAGCGCATATCGACCTATGATTTCGACGTCATCGTGCAGAACTACCCCTCGTCGCTGTCGCCCGGCACCGAGCAATTAGGGCGCTGGGGATCGTCTTCGCGCGACCTCGACGGCACCTATAATTTCGCCGGCGTCGCCGATCCGGCCGTGGACGGGCTGATCGGCGATCTTCTCGAAGCACGCACGCAAGACCAGTTCGTTACCGCGGTGCGCGCCTTCGACCGGGTGCTCCTGAGCGGCTTTTATGTCGTGCCGCTTTATCATCCGCCTGCGCAATGGGTTGCCCGCTGGAAGGATTACGAGCATCCTGAAAAGACATCCCTATATGGCTACCAGTTCCCGACATGGTGGAAGCGCCAATAGCGAGGCCAGACAAATGAGCGCCAGCAAGGAAATCACAGTCGATGTCGTCTCCGACGCGGTCTGCCCATGGTGTTTCGTCGGGCAGAAGCGGCTCGACAAGGCCGTCGCGTCGCTGCCGGACATCGATGTTTCCATAAGCTGGCGGCCGTTCCAGCTCGACCCGACCATTCCGCCCGAGGGCAAGGACCGCAAGGAATATATGCGGGCGAAATTCGGCGACGGCGACCGGTTGCATCAGATTCACGCAAGGCTCGAGGAAACGGGCAGAGCCGAAGGCATCGCCTTCGATTTCGACGCCATCAAGGTCTCGCCCAATACGCTCGACGCACACCGGCTGATCCGCTGGGCGGCCGGTTCAGGCGGCGACGTGCAGGGCCGCGTGGCGCGCCGGCTGTTCAAGCTCTATTTCGAGGAAGGGAAGAATATCGGCGACCATGAGGTGCTGATCGAGGCGGCGGGCGAAAGCGGCATGGACGCGGCGGTCGCGCGTGCGCTTCTCGCCACCGATGCCGACAAGGCGGAGGTCCGCACGGAGATCGAGACCGCCGGCCGGATGGGCATAACCGGCGTGCCGTGCTTCCTCATCGAGGGCCGCTATGCCGTGATGGGCGCACAGGACACCGCTGCACTTGCCGAAGCCATCCGCAAGGTATCCGAAGCCAAGGAACGCGGCGAATTGGAGAACGCTGCGGGGTGAGGGTCTCAGGCTCGCGTCATCCCGGTTTGCAGGCGAGAGCGAAGCGAGCGAATACAAGACAGGGACCCATTCCGTAGCTTCCGCGGAAGCGCTCCAGCGACGAAAGAATTGATCGTTGGCTGCGGGAGATCATCCTGCACACCGATCACCACTAGTTGGCTTCACGGAATGGGTCCCGGTCTTCCGACACTCGCTGCGCTCGTGCCGGAAACCGGGATGACGCGCGGATAAGGACCGGCTACCGCCACCTCAGGCCGCGACCTTTTCGGCAAGCCGCGCCAGTTGCGTCACCACGACCGCCGAACCGGAGAGCCGCTTTTCCGCCGTCGGCCAGTCGCGTACGAGGACGACGCTCTGGTCGGGCCGGATCTTCGCCAGCGAGCCCTGTTCGCCGATGAAGCGCACCAGCGCCACCGGGTCGGAAAACTCCTTGTTGCGGAAATGGATGACCACGCCCTTCGGCCCGGCGTCGAGCTTCTCGATATTGGCGCGATGGCAGAGGATCTTTATGTAGACGATCTTGAGGAGGTGCTCGACTTCCAGCGGCAGCGAGCCGAAGCGGTCGATCAATTCGGCGCCGAACGCGTCGATATCCTCGGTATTCTCGATCTCGGCCAGCCGCCGGTAGAGCGCCATGCGGAGTTGCAGGTCGGGCACGTAGCTTTCCGGGATCATCACGGCGGTGCCGATGGTGATCTGCGGCGACCAGCCGGCCCCGGTCGGTTCGTCCGAGCCGCGTATCTCGGCCACCGCTTCCTCCAGCATCTGCTGGTAAAGCTCGAAGCCGACCTCCTTGATATGGCCGGACTGTTCCTCGCCCAAGAGATTGCCGGCGCCGCGTATGTCGAGGTCGTGGCTGGCAAGCTGGAAGCCGGCCCCGAGCGTGTCGAGCGACTGCAACACTTTCAGCCGCCGCTCCGCCATGCCGGTAAGCTTGCGCTTGGCGGGCAAGGTGAACAGCGCATAGGCGCGCAGCTTGGAGCGCCCTACCCGGCCGCGAAGCTGGTAAAGCTGCGCCAGCCCGAACATGTCGGCCCGGTGTACGATCAGCGTGTTGGCGGTCGGGATGTCGAGGCCGGATTCGACGATGGTGGTCGAGAGCAGCACATCGTACTGGCCGTCATAGAAGGCGTTCATGATGTCGTCGAGTTCGCCGGCCGGAAGCTGCCCATGCGCCACCGCGACCTTCAACTCGGGCACGGAACGCGACAGGAAATCATGGACTTCCGCGAGGTCGGAAATCCGTGGCACGACATAAAAGCTCTGTCCGCCACGATAGCGCTCGCGCAAAAGTGTCTCGCGGATCACCAGCGCGTCGAAAGGCGAGATAAAGGTGCGCACCGCCATGCGGTCCACTGGCGGCGTGGTGATGAGCGACAATTCGCGCACGCCCGTCAGCGCCAGTTGCAGCGTGCGCGGGATCGGCGTGGCAGAGAGCGTCAGCACATGCACCTCGCTCTTCAGTTCCTTCAGCCGTTCCTTGTGCTTGACGCCGAAATGCTGCTCCTCGTCGATGATGAGAAGGCCGAGATTCTTGAAGGAAATGGACTTGCCGAGCAAAGCGTGGGTGCCGACGACGATATCGACGGTGCCGTCTTCAATTCCCTTCTTCGTTTCGGCCAATTCCTTCGAGCCGACCAGGCGCGAGGCCTGGCGCACCTTCACCGGCAGGCCGGCGAAGCGCTGCGAGAAAGTCTTGAAATGCTGGCGTGCAAGCAGCGTCGTCGGCACCACCACCGCGACCTGGAACCCGTCCATGGCCGCGAGGAAGGTCGCGCGCAGCGCCACTTCCGTCTTGCCGAAGCCGACATCGCCGCAGATCAGCCGGTCCATCGGCTTGCCGGCGGCGAGGTCGTCCTGCACCGCCTCGATCGCAGTCTGCTGGTCGTCGGTCTCGTCATAGGGAAAGCGCGCGGCGAACTCGCCGTAAAGGCCGTGCGGCGGCAGCATCTTCGGCGCGGAGCGCATCTGGCGCTCCGCGGCGATTTGGATCAACTGGCCGGCGATCTCCAGCAGGCGGCGCTTCAGCTTCGCCTTGCGCGACTGCCAGGCGACGCCGCCCAATTTGTCGAGCATCACGCCTTCGGAATCGGAGCCGAAGCGCGACAGAAGCTCGATATTCTCGACCGGCAGGAACAGCCGGTCGTCGCCCGCATAGAGGACTTCCAGGCAGTCATGCGGCGCGCCGGCCGCCTCGATGGTGCGCAGGCCGGTGAAGCGGCCGATGCCGTGGTCCGCATGCACCACGATATCGCCGACTGCGAGCGCGCCGACCTCGGCGATGAAATCGGCGCCGCGCTTCCGGCGCTTGGCACGGCGGATCAGCCGGTCGCCGAGGATGTCCTGCTCGGCGACCAGCGCCAGTTGTTCCGTCTCGAAACCGGATTCCAGCGGCAGGACCGCGAGCCCGACACGCTCCGGCGGCAGCTTGTCCAACGCGGCAAGCGTTTCGACCGGGCCCACATTACCAAGGTTATGCTCGGCCAGGATCTGCGAGAGCCGGTCGAGCGAACCCTCGCTCCAGCCAGCGACGATGACGCGCTTCTTCGCGGCCCTCAGATTGCCGATATGGTCGACGGCGCGCGCAAAGACGTTGATCGACGGATCGGCACGCTCCTCGGCGAAGGACCGCCCCGCCCTCGCTCCTGCGTGAAGCACCTTGCGGTCCGACGCTTCGGGCGCATCGAACGGGCTGAATTCGACCGACAGGCGCGCCTTCAGTGCCTCGGCCACCGCTTCGGGAGAGAGGAAAAGCTTTTCCGGCGCGACCGGCTTGTAGGGAACCGATTCGCCGAGCGGCGAGGCCCCCGCTTGCTCCCTGCGCGCCTCGTAATGATCGAGAACCAGCGCATGGCGCTCGGCAAGCGCTTCATGCGCCAGATGATCGAAGACGAAGGGCGTGTCGGGCAGATAGTCGAAAAGCGTTTCCAGTCGGTCGTGGAAAAGGGGCAGCCAGTGCTCCATCCCGGCAAAGCGCCTTCCCTCGGTGATCGCGGCATAGAGCGCGTCGTCGCGGGAAGGCGCGCCGAACGCTTCGATATACTGGCGGCGGAAGCGGGCGATATTCTCTTCCGTCAGCGACACCTCGCTCATGCTCTCCAGCACGATGCGGTCGCGCTGGCCGGTGGTGCGCTGGGAAGCCACGTCGAAGGCGCGGATCGATTCCAGCGTATCGCCGAAGAAATCGAGCCTCAGCGCCTCGGAACTGCCCGGAGCGAAAAGATCGAGGATACCGCCGCGCACCGCATATTCGCCGACCTCGCGCACCGTCGACACGCGCTCGAAGCCGTTCCGCTCCAGCCGCTCGACGAGTTGGTTCATGTCGACCTGGTTACCGGGACGGGCGGAAAAACCCTGCGCCTGGATCGCCTCCATCGGCGGCATCGATTGCAGGAGCGCGTTGGCGGTGGTCAGGATCAGCGCCCGGTGCGGCCTGGCCTTCAGCCCCGCCATCCCCGCCATCGCCTCCAGGCGCTGCGCCGAAACGCCGGCGCCGGGCGAGACGCGGTCGTAGGGCAGGCAGTCCCATCCCGGAAGTTGCAGGATTGGAAGCCCGGGCGCGACGAAGGCGAGCGCCTCGACCAGCGAAGGCAGGCGCTGGCCGTCGCGGGCGACGAAGACCAGCGGCCCGTCATGCGCCGTCTCGGCCGCCGCTTCCGCAAGCGCGAAGGCCTCATAGCCGTCGGCCACGCCGTCCACGATCACGGACGCCGCGCCACGGGTCTTCAATCCGATTGCGTCGATCAGTTTCATTTCATGTACTATGAACCATGGGCTTCAGGCGGATACCGACCGCCGGCTCGCCAATATCCGCTTCATGACAGGAGTCTGGAAGGCTTCGGGGACAGGGCGCTCGCCGGTGACCCATCGCAAGAGATCGCCGTCGGGCGCGCCGAGAAGCTCTTCATATTGGTCCAGTTCCGCATCGGTCAAGGACGCGATCTCGGCATCGGCAAAGCCGCCCAGGATAAGGTCCATCTCGCGCATGCCGCGATGCCAGGAGCGGAAAAGCGCCTTCGCCCGGCGCGCATCCAGTCCCGCGCTCGATAGATTCGTTCCCGTCATCATGCTTCCTTTGCCGAAGCCCGCGCATATAGCGTGGAAAGCCGAGCCTGTCAGCCTTGCGTCGGCTTGGCGAGCATCTAACATCCGCCGCATGCGCCCTGCCCTCCTCGATCCGCTGTTTTCGCCGGCCACCTCGCTCGAAGGCGTGGGGCCGAAAATCGTGGCAATGCTGGAGAATATCGTGCCGGCGGAACTGGCGGGGCGCGATGTGAGGGTCGGCGACCTTCTCTTCGTCCTGCCGCATTCCATCATCGACCGGCGCAGCCGGCCGGGCGTCGCGCGAGCGGAGGAAGGGCAGATCGTGACGCTGGAGGTGACGGTCGATCGCCACCAGCCGGCGCCGCGCGGCAACCGCTCCGTACCCTACCGTGTCTATGCCTTCGACGAGACCGGCGAGATCGCGCTGACCTTCTTCCATGCCAACGGGCCATGGCTGGAGAAGATCATGCCGGTCGGGGCCGAGATCGTCGTTTCAGGGCGCATGGAATGGTTCAACGGCCGCCCCTCGATGGTTCATCCGGACCACATCGCATCCGCCGGGGAAGCCGACAGCCTGCCGCTGATCGAGCCGGTCTATCCGCTGACCGCCGGGCTCTCGCCGAAGACGCTGCGCCGCGCCATAGCGCAGGCGCTGGCCCGCCTGCCCGAAATGCCCGAATGGCAGGATGCGGAAATCCTCCGCCGCCAGACATTCCCGGCTTTCGACCTCGCGGTGAAGCGCATTCACGATCCCGCCGATCCGATCGACACCTCGCCGCAGAACGCGGCGTGGCGGCGGCTCGCCTATGACGAGTTCCTGGCCGGGCAGGTCGCGCTGGCGCTAGTGCGCGCGCGGACGCGGCGGCTTTCGGGTCGCGCGCTCGAAGGCGACGGCGCGCTGGAGGCCGGGATACGAGCCGCCCTGCCCTATTCGCTGACCCGTTCGCAGGAACAGGCGCTCGCCGAAATCCATGCCGACCTCGCCAAACCCGAGCGCATGCTACGGCTGCTCCAGGGCGATGTCGGCTCCGGCAAGACGGTCGTCGCGCTGCTCGCCATGGCGCGGGCGGCGGAGGCCGGCGGACAGGCCGCCCTGATGGCGCCCACCGAAATCCTCGCCCGCCAGCATCTGGCGACCATCGCCCCTCTTGCCGAACAGGCCGGGCTCAAGACGGCGATCCTGACCGGGCGCGAAAAGGGCCGCGAGCGCGAGGCGGTTCTGGCCGGTCTCGCCGACGGATCGATCCATTTCGTCGTCGGCACGCATGCGCTCTTCCAGGAGCATGTGACCTTCCACGATCTCGTGCTCGCGATCATCGACGAGCAGCACCGCTTCGGCGTCCACCAGCGGCTCGCCATGACCGCAAAGGGCGACGCGCCCGACATGCTGGTGATGACGGCGACGCCGATCCCGCGCACGCTGGTGCTCACCGCCTTCGGTGACATGGATGTGTCGCGCCTCACCGAAAAGCCCGCCGGCCGCCGCCCGATCACCACCGCCACCTTGCCTTTCGAGCGTCTGGACGAGCTTGTCGGCCGCATCCGCACCGCGATCGCGGACGGCCAGAAGATCTATTGGATCTGTCCCCTGGTCGAGGAATCCGAGGAAATGAAGCTCATGTCGGCGGAGGACCGCTTCGCCGCGCTCGCGCAGGAGTTTGGCGGCTCTGTCGGCCTGATCCATGGCCGCATGTCCGGGCGAGACAAGGACGCGGCCATGCTCGCCTTCAAGAGCGGCGACACGCGCATCCTGGTGGGCACGACGGTGATCGAGGTCGGCATCGACGTGCCGGATGCCTCGATCATCGTCATCGAACACGCCGAGCGTTTCGGGCTGGCGCAACTCCACCAGTTGCGCGGCCGCGTCGGGCGGGGGGCGCGTGCCTCGACCTGCGTGCTCCTCTACAAGGCGCCGCCGGGCGAAGTCGCCCGCCGCAGGCTGGAGGTGATGCGCGAGACCGAGGACGGCTTCGTCATCGCCGAGGAGGATCTGAAGCTTCGCGGCGAAGGCGAGTTGCTCGGCACGCGGCAATCCGGCGCGCCGGGCTTTGTCGTCGCCCGCATCGAGGAGCATGCCGACATGCTGGAGACGGCGCGCGACGATGCGCGCCTGCTTCTGGCGCGCGACCCGGAGCTTACCTCGCCGCGCGGGGAAGCGATCCGGACCCTGCTCTACCTGTTCGGGCGCGACGACGCGGTGCGTTTGCTGCGGGCCGGCTGAGCAGCCGCCTGGGCCACTTCCGCCAGCGTCGGATTGGCGACGATGCCGTCGATCGTCTCGCCGTTCGCCGCGATCAGCTTCCCGTCATATTCCGGCGCCACAAGCCCGGCCGACACGATCAGCTTGGCGCCGTCCTCGATCGTCATGTCGAGGATGACCACCTCCGATTTCGGCACATACATGAGGAAGCCGGTCGTCGGGTTGGGCGTGCAGGGCATGAACACGGCGGTCAGGGGATCGCCTTCGGCGTCGAGCTTCACGTTTATCTCGGTCTTCTTCTCGCCGGCCGCGAAGACGATCGACCACACGCCCTTGCGCGGATATTCCACCATGCCGACGGTGCGGAACATCTCGCTCTTGTTCGACAGGACCGTCTCGAAAATCTGCTTCAGCGCCTTGTAGACCCCGCGCACCAGAGGCATCCGGTTCAAGAGGCGTTCGCCGAAGACGAGGATGCTGCGCCCGACGATGTTCGCCGTCAGGAAGCCGATTAGCGTGATGCCGACGATGGCGACCACCAGTCCGAAGCCCGGAATGTGGATCGGCAGGTAAGTGTCCGGATCGTAGCGATGCGGGATATAGGGCCTGACCCAGGAATCGACCCAGCCGATCAGCGACCAGACGATATAGACCGTGATCGCCAGCGGCGCGCAAACGATGAAGCCGGTAAGGAAATAATTCCTGAGACGTGTCATTCGACGGTCAGCCTTTAGGTATCGGCAACAACGTCCTGCCGCATGGAGACTGTCATAAGATAGTCTGTCGCGCTTGGATACTCACGGAAATCTGATGTGATCGACCGCCGCAAGCGGCAAGACAGCAGCCGGTCGCCGCCGCCATGGGATGAGTGACCGAAAGGCCGCCAGCCGAACAGATCATCGATCTTGCCGAGACCATGCGTCACCAATGTGACCCTCATCCTCTCAATCTGCGCTGATTTTGCGTTGCAGCAAAGTTTTGCCGACGCGGCCGTCCTATGAGACGACCGACGACACGGGCGGCGACGCCTCTATCGTCGGAAGAATTGGAAAGGTGATCACCATGAAATACAAAATTGCAATCGCAGCCGCTGTCGTGGCGTTGATGGCGGCGGGCGCCGCCGAAGCTGCCGACCATCAGGTGCAGATGCTCAACAAGGGCGAAAAAGGGGCGATGGTGTTCCAGCCCAACTTCATCATGGCGGCACCGGGCGATACCGTCACCTTCGTGCCGACCGACAAGGGCCATGATGCGGCCAGCATCGACGGCATGATCCCGGACGGGGCCGAGCCCTTCAAGGGCGAGATGAGCAAGCCCATCACGGTCACGCTCGACAAGGAGGGCGTCTACGGCGTCAAATGCGTGCCGCATTACGGCATGGGCATGGTGGCGCTGGTCGTCGTCGGCAAGCCGGTCAATCGCGAACAGGCCGAAGCCGTCAAGCAGCCCGGCAAGGCGAAAAAGGAATTCCAGACGCTGTTCGCCGAGATCCCTGCCGGCAACTGACGCGCAGGGAAGGCCTGGACGGGCGGGCGCGGGCCTCGGGCTTCGCGCCCGCTCTGCGTTTTCGCACAGAAACGAACGGTGCTGTGGGGAGAGACTGCACCGGCTGCCTCCCGACAGCGCCTCGCCGCGTCGCATCCTCTCGCTTTTTTGCCAGGCCTAGCCGGCGAACCTCGTCCACAGGCCACGCATATAGCTGATGAGGGAAGGACCTTCGCGAACGAGCCGGAAGCCGAGATTGTCAGGCGCCAGACCTGCCGCGCAGCCACCGCTCCTGCCGTCGCGGATGAATATCGACATGTAGCCGCGATGGCGTCCGGCGACCACGCGCACGCCGCAGTTATCGGTATTGCTGGCCACCTTGCCGCCTTCCGACATCGTGGCGCGCGTGTAGCACGTCGAAGTCCATTCCCAGACATTGCCGGCGATATCCGACAGTCCGTTGGAGTTCAGCCCGAAATGGCCGAGTGGCTTCGGTTCGGCGTCGCGCTTGCCGGCAGCACCGGCCTCGGCGCGGTAGCGGGCGAGCCAGCGCGCGGCAGGGTTGGCCTTATCCTGTGATACGCCGAGCGCATCGTCGCTACGGCGCTCGGCGGCGGCGAACGCCCATTCCTCGTCGGTCGGCAGTCGCCAGGTTTCCCCGGTTTTCGCCGACAGCCATGCAGCATAGGCGGTGGCGTCGCGGTAGCTGACGCCAGTGACGGGAAGCGCGGCGGAAGCGTTGCCGCCTTCGGCCGCCTCGCAGGCGCCGTCAGCGGCGCAGGCCGCGTAGTCGGCCGCACTGACCTCGTCCTTCATGATGTGGAAGCCGCGCCGGAAAGTCACGGTGCGCTTGGGCGCATCCACCGGCCGCCCCGCCTCCAGATATTCGCCGGACAGGCGAAACTCAAAGGCGCCGGACGGTACCATCACCGTCTCGACGGATGCTGTCGTCCCGGCGGGTGTGTGTCGCAAGGCAGGCTCGGCAGCGAGCGCCAATGCCGCCGCCGCCGCAAGAGCCGCAGGAACCATCAACCGCATGATCGTATCCTCAGGAAAATGGCGGCCCGCCGCGTCTCGAAGGGCCGCCGGTTCGAACGCCGGCGCATGTCCCGTCAGTAGGAAGCGATCGGCGCGGGCGCTCGCACCTGCGCCATCAGGTCGTTGTTCCACTCCCCGTCCACGGTGATGTGGGCGGTGGCGCCGAGTTCGGCCGCCTCTATCAAATTGTGGTTGACATAGGCGTAGATGCCGGGCTGGCGGAACGTGTAGAGCGCCGCGGCTGCCGATCCGCCGCGCACGAACCACGTCTCCAGATCCTTCTCGGGCGGATTGGCGAACTTGCCCTGCTCCCAGACATGGTCGCCATGGCCGCCGATCAGATGCGGGCGCGTGTCCCGGTTGGCCTGCGAGTGAATGATCAGGACCGTCTCGCCGACCTTGGCCTTGAGGGCATTGTCTCCGGTCAGCGCGCCGACCCTGCCGTTGAAGACGACATGGGTCGGGATGAGGCCGCGCATCACCTTCAGCGTATCGGCATAGGCATCGCCCAGCGATTCGTAGCTCTTGTATTTGCCGTTCCCGTCGCGCGGGATGTAGAAGTCGCTCTCGCCGATATAGAAGATGCGGTCGTATTTCAGCCTGCGGCCCTCGCCATCCTTCAGTCCCCCGCGGGGGAGCACCAGGATGGCGCCGTTCATCCCCGACACGACATGCCACGGGATCATTCCAGCAGGCGCGCAATGGTAGACGAACGCGCCGGCGCGGGTCGCCTTGAAGCGCATCGTCGCCTGCTCTCCGGGATTGACCTCCAGTAGCTGCGCTCCTCCAAGCCCTCCGGTGGCGGCATGGAAGTCGACATTGTGCGGCATCTCGTTGGTTTCGGGATTGACCAGCGTCAGTTCGACATAGTCGCCCTCGTGAACCACCATCATCGGCGCGGGAATGGAACCGTTGAAGGTCATCGCCCGCATGGTCGTGCCTTCGTCGTCGATCACCATCGGCTGTTCCTTCACCGTCAGCCGGAACTCGACGATCTTCGGGCCGCCCCGTGCGGCCTGGTCATGGGCATGCACGAAGGGCGGAGCGACAAGCCCGACCCGTTCGCGCGGCAGTCTGCTCACATCGACAGGATACGTCTCTGCCGCCGCCTGCGCGGACGGCATCGCCGTCAGGACGGCGGCCGTGGCCGCACCCGCGGCGGTTCCAAAGAGGGCTTCGCGTCTGGTCAACATCTCCGTTCTCCTTATGGCTTCGGGTGTTGTTGGACGCAGGCTATTCCTCCCCTCCCCGGAATCTTTGTTGCGGCGCAAAAATCGGCTCTGTCCGCCAGGTGCGGCGCCCTGCCGCAGCCGATAGCCGCTGGAAGGTCAGGGAACAATTCGCGGCGGGCCGGGAAGATCGTGCCCGCTTTCCAGGGCGTCGGCGAAGCTGTGATTGATATCCCGGTGAATGGCCTCGTCTTCCTGCATCTCGCGGATGACATCGGCGAGCCGTGCGTCGGGCGAGAGGTTCCAGTAGGCGATTGCCGGGGCCGGCGCGGGCGGGTTCTCCTGCCTTCCGTCCCGGATTTCCTCCAGATACTGGCCATAGCCGCGCACGGCGTCCTCGGCGAAATAGCCGACGATCCGGTGGGCCGTACGCGGCGAGAAGAGATAGATCAGGAAATGCGCATTGTAGAAGAGGCCTTGCGCGAGCAGCACGGAAAGACGCTCCGGCAGGCTCGGCCGGTCGATGGCGACGAAGACCATCAAATGAGCACGCTGCGTTTCCGCCTCGTCCAGCAGCGTGCGTATCCAGCCGCGATCGTCGGTCATGCGGCGCAGGCATTTGAGGTGAAGCAGCGTCGCCGCTACCATGCCCGGAACCGCCGCGATGGTCTCGAGCACGATCGTGCGATGGTGGTAGCGGCGCCCGAACAGGCCGTCGGCGACGGACCGCAGCATCCCGACCACGCGAAAGGCAACCCGGTCGGACAAGGTCCGCGGAGGGTGATGGCGTGCCAAATTCGTCTTGTCGATGGTCAGCATGGGCAAGGGAGTACCCTAAACGATTTCCCCACTATAAGCATATCGTCGGCCCATCGGGCAGCCGGAAACCTGAAACGCATGCAATGACGGACAACAAGACGGACATCGGCATTCTCGCCGGCACGGAGATATTCCGCTCCCTGCCGGACGAGGCGCTTGATGAGGTGCGTCGGACGGCTGCCCGCAAGCGCCTGACGAGAAAGGAGACGCTGTACGAGCAGGGCGACGCGGCGCTGAATTTCTATGTGGTGGTGGTCGGACGCCTGCGGGCGACGCAGACCACCGAGGAAGGCAATCAGGTCGCATTGCGTTATCTTGGTCCCGGCGAACTGGCCGGCTATGCCGCACTTGCCGGGATTCCGGATTATCCCGGAACAGTGGTAGCGGTCGAGGACACCCATTTGTTCGTCTGGCCGACCGGCGTCATGCGAGAGCTCATGGGCAAGCATGCGAAGATCGCGACGAACGCCGTGGCGGTACTGGGGGCGCGCTATCGGGAAACACAAATCCGACTGCGCGAGCTTTCGACCGAGACCGTCGAACGCAGGATCGCCCATGCCTTGCTGAGGCTGGCGCGCCAGGCAGGGCGGCGAACGCCGCAGGGGACCGAAATATGTTTTCCCCTGTCGCGCCAGGATATCGCCGAGCTTGCGGGAACGACGTTGCATACGGTCAGCCGCACGCTCAGCGCCTGGGAGAAGGAGGGGATCGTGTCGAGCGCTCACAGGCATGTCGTCATCCGCCTCCCCGACGCGCTCTCAGGGATCGACGCCACGCCCTCCTTGAAGCCCTGAATTTGCCCGCGAGTTGCCGGCGAGAAATCGTGGTGCGGTATTATGAGCCGTCCTGCCCGTCGAGGATCATGAGATGCCATCGCCTATAATCCCTTGAACGTCGCAAAAACGACCGGACGGGCGCACCATATGCGCGCCCGTCTCCTGTATAGAAGCAGCTACTCCGCTTCTTGCTTGGCAGGGCCCTTGTGCATGATCGCGTCATTCTCGGGACCGTCGACGATGAGGTACCCGGCCAGGCCTCGCTCCACACGCGAAAGGGCGTGATCGACCAGAACGTAGTGCCCGCCGCGATCGATCTTGAAGTCGACTATGGTGGCCCCACCCGGAGGCACGCTTACCGTCTGCACCCCTGTCAGCGGCGGCGAGGTGACGCTGCCCATGTCGTAGACATGATCGAAAATCTCGCCGATGACGTGAAACGACGAAGTGTAGTTCGGTCCGCCAACGCCGAAGAAGATACGTACCGTTTCGCCGACATTGGCGTATAGCGGGTGCGCTTTCGTGAGCCCGCCAACCGATCCGTTGAACAGGAAGTATCCGGGGCGCTCGGAGATCAGCTTGTCGTAGTCCATCTCCATCTCGCCCTTCGTGCCAAACGGCTCGACGGTGTAGATCTCACCTTGCATCACATAGAACTCGCGGTCGACCTGCGGGAGGCCGCCTTCAGGCTCCACCACGATGAGCCCGTACATGCCGCTTGAAATGTGATGCGCGACGCTGGGCGTGGCGCAGTGATAGACGAAGACGCCGGCCTTGAGCGCCTTGAAGGTCACGACGGCTTCCGCCCCCGGCTCGATCTGGGTAAAATCGGCGCCGCCGCCCGGACCGGTCGCGGCATGGAAATCGACCGAGTGCATCATCACGCTGTCGGCCGCGTTCTTGATGTGGACCTCAACAGTGTCGCCGACCCGCACGCGCAGCATCGGCCCCGGAACCTTCCTGTTGAAGGTCCAGTAGACGTAGGATGTACCGTCATCCAGCCGGCCCTTGAGTTCGACCGTTTCAAGATCGACCCGTACCACCCGTGAAGCGCGCTGCCCTATGGGCGGCGGCAAATCCGCCGGATCGCGCACGATGTCGGTGGCTTCACCGCTCATGCTCGATCGCTGGCCGGGCATTACCTGGATCAGGCCTTCCATGCCGGCGGCGCGGTGCCCGGCGATGGAACAGAAATAGGCGAACTCACCCACTTTATTGGCGATGAAGGAGAAGGTTGAAGAGGCGTTCTTGCCAACCACGACGGACGACCGGGCGGCATACTGATCGAGAACGATATCGTGCTCGGCACCCTCGCCATTAATGAGGTTGATCTGAACCAGTTCGCCTTCGTGCACCATGAGGGTGGGATTGACCTTGCCGTCTATGGCGCCGCCGACGCCCAAATAAACCATGCGGCCTTCGGCAATGCCCGTCCGCAAGGTGAAGATGGTGGCGCTGTGATAGCTGACCGCGCCGCCCGAATCGGTTGCGGGCGATGCCGCGGCATTCTGCGCGGTGGTCGCATGATCCTGCGACTGGGCAAAGGCTGCTGGCGGAATACAAAGTGCCAGTGCGACAGCCCCGGCAACGAACCCGCCCGCTACGCTACGCACCCTTTGACCTGCAAGACGCGGCGTGACGCGCGGCAAAGGTCCAGCTCTTGTCTTGTGTTCCACGATGAGGCTCCGTTTCTGGAAATGACAAAAGGAGCTTTCGCATGGATCGGCGAGATGTTTCTTTGAGCCAAAACAAACAACAGAGAAACCGGCGTTCTTCAACACCTCCATTATGCCCGCATGCCGGATCGGCGGACGTTGAAAGGCCGGCGCTATTTGCCTGCATCGATTGCAGGCCTTTCATTTGTGGCCATGCCGTCGGGAGCGAACGACCCCGAGCCATCCCACGCCCATCACCCCACGCCCATCAATTGAATTGCCCTGGGCTTCTACCCCGCCACGCCGAGCTTCTTCTGCAGGCTGGTGGAGGAGGTGGTGTATTGGAAGACGATGCGCTCGCCGGGGCTGATGTAGCGCTTGGCGGCCTGCGCCATCAGCGCGACCTCGTGGAAGCCCGACAGGATGAGCTTCAGTTTGCCCGGATACCAGTTGATATCGCCGACGGCAAAGATGCCCGGCTCCGAGGTCTGGAATTTTTCCGTATCGACCGGGACAAGGTTCTCGTGGAGGTTGAGACCCCAATCCGCAATCGGGCCGAGCTTCATCGTCAGGCCGAAGAAGGGCAGCATGCGCGTGCAGGGAATTTCGACTTCGCCATGCGGCCCCTTGACGATCGCGGCCTGCAATTTGCCGCCCTCACCCTTCAGCCCGCTCACCTGGCCGATCTGGAAGGCGATCTTTTCTTCTTCGTGCAGCGCGAACATGCGATTGACGCTGTCGGGCGCGGCGCGGAATTCCGCGCGGCGATGGACCAGGGTCAGCCGGCGCGCCAAAGGCTGAAGGTTCAGCGTCCAGTCGAGCGCCGAATCGCCGCCGCCGACGATCAGAAGGTCGTGGTCGCGGAAATCCTCCATGCGGCGCACGGAATAAAAGACGCTCGTGCCTTCATACGCCTCGATGCCGGGGATCGGCGGCCGCTTCGGCTGGAAGGAGCCGCCGCCGGCCGCGATCACGATGGCCTTCGCCTCGAAGATCTCGCCCTCGTCCGTGGTAACGCGGAACGTACCGTCCTCGAGCCTCTCGACGCCGGCGACGATGCGGTTGAAGGTGAAGGTCGGGCCGAACGGCTCGATCTGCTCCATCAGCTTGTCGACAAGGCCCTGCGCGGTGATCGAGGGCCATGCGGGAATGTCGTAGATCGGCTTTTCCGGGTAGAGTTCGGCGCACTGGCCGCCCGGCCGATCGAGAATGTCGATCAGATGGCATTTGAGGTCGAGCAGGCCCAGTTCGAAAACGGCGAACAGCCCGATCGGGCCGGCGCCGATGACGAGAATGTCTGTCCTGGTGGTGCTCATCTGCTTATCGTCCTGGCCGGATGGCCTGCGCTATCTGGCCTACACTGTCTGGAATGGTTCGGATTTGCGCCCGCGTTCAACCCGATGCTGTTCCGGAACCGGCATGGGCTACTGAAAATCCGCCTGCCGGCTACCCCTGCCGCTCCGGCACGCGGACGATCAGGCCGTCCAGTTCGTCGCGCACCTTGATCTGGCACGAAAGGCGCGAATTCGGCTGCACCTCATAGGCGAAGTCGAGCATGTCCTCTTCCATCGGCTCCGGCTCGCCGACCTCGCCCGTCCATGCATCGTCCACATAGACATGGCAGGTGGCGCAGGCGCAAGCGCCGCCGCATTCGGCCTCGATGCCGGGAACGCCGTTCCTGATGGCGTTTTCCATCACCGTCGAGCCGTTTTCGGCATCCAGGTCGAACGGCGTGCCGTCAAAGGCGATGATGGTGATCTTGGTCATGAGATGATCTCGGAGGCAGCAGCCATAACGGCCGGAAAACTCTTCCAATTCGCGTTGCCGCCGAGATAACCACTCCCGGCGGCAAGTCAACCGTCCGGAAGCGACATGACGGGGCGACATGAAATCGCGACCGGCTCCGCTTCAGCGGCTGATCGCGGCGATGAATTCGCGCACTTCCTCGACACGGCGCGACAGCGCCTTGACGAAAGGCTTCGATGCCGGATCGGTCTCGACGGCGGAAGCGGCCTCGGCCACGGCGAAGGCGCCGACGCCGAGCGCAGAGCCTTTCAGCCCGTGGGCGAGCCTGCGGCGTTCGTCCGGCAAGGCAGCGCCGATCTTTTCACAAACCGTCGCCGCCTGCTGCGTAAAGAGCGAAAGCACTTCCTCCTCGACCGCCCGGTCGCCGAGCGTCTGGCGGGCAAGATGGGCAAGGTCGATCGGCCTTGTCCGCGCCGCGCCGCACGCCTCGCCCCCCGGCTTTGCGAAAGCGACGGCTTCCGTCTCGTTCGTCGTCATCCGTTGCTCTCCAAACCCGCTTCTCGTACACTCTTGAGCGACGTTATGCGGCTCGCGTAGATATCGTGTTAACGGCCGCGTTAAAACGAAGTTTCGTCAAGCCGGCAATTTTCAGGGGATCACGCCCCCATTAACCCTATGTTTAAACTTTTACCCATCGCCGGAAATGCAGGTTTCCTTTAAGCCGGTGTCTCAGTACGATACGCATAGGCATCGTAGGTCAAAAATAAGCCTTATACGCGGAGGACGAGGGGTCTTTCGGGGCGGCTCCGCGTTAGAGAAAAACAGGATTCCGGCGGCATGGCGCGCAAAACCTCTACCCTCCAGAATATCGACAGCGACGTGGCTCGCGAACTCGAAGAGGCGCTGAATATCGACCTGAACCCCGGCGGCTCGGACGGCGACCTCGACATCGCCGCCTCGATGGCCGAACTGGAGGCGCAGATTTCGCGCGCCGCAGACGAGCTTGCCCGCGAGGAGAAAGCGCAGAAGGAAGCGGCGGCAGCGGCAAAGCCGAGAAAAGAAGAAAGCGTGCAGCCGCCGCTGCCCGCCGAGACCGCCAAGCCCGTGCAGGCAGCGGCAAGCGCCGCTCTGAAACCAGCCGCGCAGCCAGTGTCCAGGGACGAGCCGCGGGCGAAGGTAGCGGCCGAGTTGCGGCCTTCCAGGCCCGCGCCCGCCGCCCCGCCGCATTCTGCCCAATCGCAAGCCACCCAGCCGCATGCCGCCCAAACACAGGCCGAACGCGCCGCCTCTCCGGCCGAACGGCTGCCGGCCAATGACGACCGTCAGAAGGATTACCGTACCGTTCTGGCACAGATGAACCGGCGCGCGCCCGGCACCATCTACTGGTTCGTCGCGCTCCTGTCGGTCGCCTGGGTCGCCGGCGGGTTGATGCTCGGACACCTGCTTTATGCGCCGAAGATCTGGCAGATCCGCTCGGTGGGCCAACTTCTCGACGCGCCCTACGCCATCGCGCTCGGGATCGGCATCCTGGTGCCCATCGTGCTTTTCTGGGGCTTCGCGGTGATGGTCCGCCGCGCGCAGGAAATGCGCATGGTGGCCCGTTCGATGACCGAAGTGGCCTTCAGGCTCGCCGAGCCGGAGCATCTTGCCCAGGATCGCGTGATGACCGTCGGCCAGGCCGTGCGCCGCGAGGTGCAGGCAATGGGCGAAGGCATCGAGCGCACGCTCGCCCGTGCCGTCGAACTGGAGACGCTGGTCCATACCGAAGTCAACGAGCTTGAGCGCGCCTATTCCGACAACGAAGCACGTATCCGCACGCTGGTAGACGGCCTCGGCAACGAACGCGACGCCGTGGTCAGCCATGCCGAGCGCGTGCGCGCGTCCATCGCCGGCGCGCATGAGCAACTGCATAGCGAGCTCGGCGCGGCCAGCCAGGGCATCCGCGACAATATCCTCGGCGCCTCCTCCCAGCTGACGTCGACCATCTCGGAGGCCGGCGACAGGCTGATCGACCGCATCAACGATTCCAGCACGACGATCCATGAAGGGATCGCCGGCCGCATGGACACCATCGCCGACCAGATCAGCACGTCCGGAGAGGCTTTCGCCAGCCTCCTCGACACGCGCGTCGCTTCCCTCAGGCAGGGCGCTGAGGAAGCCGCGCGATCGCTTTCCAACATCCTCGACGAACGCACCAACGGCATGGTTTCGCTCCTCGGCGGGGCGACCGACAGCCTCACCGGCGAGTTCGATGCCCGCCTGGCGGCGATCGAGCGCACGCTTTCGGAGCGCGGCCAGTCGCTGATCGGCGAATTCGAAACACGCGCCGAGGCGCTCGATGCCGGTACGCAGCGGCTCAACGCCGCGCTCGAGGCGCGCGCGCGGCAGATCAACGATTCGCTGGTCGAGCGGGCCCGCGAGATCGCAACCGCCTTTACCGGCGGCAAGCAGGAGATCGCCTCGGCCATCGACGAAGGACGCATCGCGATCGGCAGCGAACTTTCGCAACTGGTCAATTCGACCTCGTCCATGCTCGAGGCGCGCGTCAACGAATTCGGCGAGCGTCTGGCAGCCAGCCGTGAATCCGTATCGAACGCGCTTCAGGCCGACCTTGGCAGGATCGAGGATTCCCGCGCCCAGATCGACCGGATCATCGCCGGCCACACCGAACTGCTCTCCAGGGGCCGTGACGGCGTGGCCGAGACGATCGCCGCGGACTTCGCCCGGATCGGCGAGATGCGCGCGGAGATCGACGCGGCGGTGGAACGCCAGATCGCCCATTTCGGCGAAGGCCGCGAACGGCTTTCGGCGGCATTGCAGGACGATCTCGCCAGGCTCACCCAGTCGCGCGACGAGGTCGACAGCGTCATCGCCAGCCATGTCAGCCAGGTCGCGGAAGGACGCTCGCAGGTCCGCGACATGCTTCAGGACGAATTGCAGAAACTTGCCGACATGCGCGGCGAGATCGAGAGCGCCATCGAGACCCATGTCTTGCGGCTTTCCGACAGCAGCAACGCGCTTTCGGGCACGATCGACGGTGATCTGGAGAAGCTCGCACAGGCGCGCGCGGCGATCGACGATGCGGTGCGCGGCCATCTGGACAAGGTGACCGAGGGCCGCTCTCTCCTGTCGTCGAAGCTCGACGAGGATTTGCAGAAGCTCGCCGATACGCGCGACAGCGTGAACGAAATCCTGGCGCAGCATGTCGAGCGCATCGCCGGTTCGCGCGACGAGATCACGACCGCGCTCGCCGTCGACGTCGACAGGATCGAGGAAGCCTTCCGCCGGCAGACCGGCGTCATCGAAGAGCGCACGACGAGCATGCGAAGCGCGCTCGAGACCGGCGTCGACAATGTGCGTCACGTGCTTGAGAACACCGCGGTGACGGTCGCCGGCGCGCTCCGTGAGCGGGTGCTGGAAGTCACCGGCCTTCTCAACGAGGAAGCCGGCAAGGCGTTCACCGACACCGACCGGCAGATCGCCGAGCGCGCCGAAAAGACCTCCGCCGCGCTTGCCGCCCGCGCCGCTGACATCGATCGCGCTTTCAGCGTCGCCGACGAACGCCTGGTCAGCCGGGTCGAGGAGACCGCAAACGCGCTTGCCGCCCGCGCCGCCGATATCGGTTCGAGCTTCGAGGAGGCCGACCGCCGGCTTGCCGCCCGCATGGGCGAGGCGGCCGACGCGCTGCGTGCGAAATCCGACGAGATACTGGAAGCGTTCAACCAGACGGACGAGCGCCTTGCCGGGCGCGTGGAGGAGATCGCCGCGCGGCTCGCCGCAAGGGCGGAGGAGACCGCCAGGGCCCTGGTCGAGCGGACGGCGGAGATCGCCAATACGTTCGACGGCGTCGACCAGAAGCTGGTCGCCCGCGCCGAGGAGACCGCCAACGCGCTGATGCGCCGCACGACCGAGATCGCCGGCGCTTTCGACGGCGCCGACAGGAAACTCGTCGCCCGCGCCGAAGAGACGGCGACGGCGCTGCTTGCCCATGTCGCCAGCGTCACCGGCACGTTCGAGGAAGCCGACCAGCGCATCATCCAGCGCACGCACCAGACATCGGCCGAACTCAATGCGAGGGCCGAGGCGATCGAGGAAGCGCTGAACGGCATCGACCGCATGCTCTCGGCAAGCGCGGAACATCTGGCCGGCCGCCTTGGCGGGCAGATCAGCGACGCGGAGATCCGGCTGGCATCGGGCGCCGACCAGATCGGCGAGAAATTGCAGGAAAAGGTCGCCCAGGCGGAGCGCCAGCTCATCTCGCGCGCCAACGCCATCGCCGAGACCTTCTCCGCGGTCAACGAGCATATCGGCCAGCGGACGAACGATGCGGCCAAAACGATCGAGGAGCGCACCCGCGAACTCAATTCCATGCTGGCCGCGCGTTCCAGCGACATCGCCCGCATCCTCGACGATACGGCGAAGCCGCTGATCGACAGCTTCGCCGCCAGCGGCGGAGAGTTGCAAAAGAGCCTGGAGGACGCAACGCAGCGGGCAACCGAGCGCCTGCGCTCGGAAAACGTCGCGCTGGTCAACGCGCTCGCCAGCCGCACCGCCGACACGCTCGCGGCGGTGGAAGGTTCCCGCAACAGCCTTTCGGAAACCGTCAGCGACCTGATCGGCCGGCTTGCCGGCTCCAACGTCCAGCTTTCCGACCTGATCGAGAAGGCGACGGCAAACCTTTCCGGCATCGACGAAAAACTGTCCGGCTCGACGCAGAGTTTCGCCGCGACGACGGAAAAGGCGGCACAGACCTTCTCAAGCTCCGCCCGCCTGATCGACGTGAATACCGGCAAGCTCAGCGAACTCTCGTCGCAGACGCTGAAGGAGATCGCGGCGATCGCGAGCCGTTTCGACGAGCATGGCAAAATGCTGGCGAGCGCGTCCGATCTTCTCGGCTCCGCGCAGACCAACCTCGCCTCGACGCTGGACGACCGGCAGACGGCGCTGGAGGAACTGGCGGTCGGCCTCGTCAAGAAGTCGGAGGACATCGAACGCGTCATGCGGTCCTTCGAGGACCTCGTCGGCCGCGCGCTCGAAAAGGCCGAGGGGCGCACGCGCCAGTCGACCGAGCAGATTCGCGGCGCGATCTCGGAAGTCGTCGATTCGGCGGCGCAGCGCTTCGCCGACGCGACCGTCGAGATCCGGCGCACCGCCAACACCATCCGCACGGAACTGGAAGAGACCCGCGCCGAATTGAAGAAGGGCGTGCTCGACCTGCCGCAGGAGACGAAGGAATCGACCACGGCCATGCGCCGCGCCGTTTCCGAGCAGATCAACGCGCTCAAGGAACTGTCGGATATCGTTGCCAAATCCGGCCGCACCTTCGATGTCTCCGAGCAATCGGCCTCCCGCCTGGTGCGCCCGGCCCCCGCGCAGCCTTCCCGTGAAGTTCCGCGGGGCCCGGCTGCGAGCACCGCCGCGCCCGCCTTCGTTCGCGAGCGTAGCGCGCCTGTAGCGGAACCGGCCCCTCGCCCGACCCTTCAGGCCGAGCGCCGTCCCGCGCCGCGAGAGGAGGCGGAGGCGCCTTCCGGCGGCGGGTGGGTACGCGATCTCCTGCGCGGCGCGTCGCGTGAGGAAGAGGCTGCCAACCGGACGGCGGAAGCCGCTCCGCGCGGGGCCGGGCAGCCGCGCTCGCCGCTGCATGTCGTGGAGTCGCTCAATTCACTTTCCGTCGACATCGCCCGCGCCATCGACCACGATGCCTCGGTCGAGCTTTGGGACCGTTACCGGCACGGCGAGCGCAATGTCTTCACGCGCCGCCTCTACACGCTCAAGGGCCAGCAGACTTTTGACGAAATCCGCCGCAAATATCAGTCCGACAGCGAGTTCCGTGGTGCCGTCGACCGCTACTGCGGTGATTTCGAGAAGCTGCTCGACGATGTCGGCCGCGGCGACCGCGAGAACATCATGACGCAGACCTATCTCACCTCCGATACAGGCAAGGTCTACACGATGCTGGCCCACGCCGCGGGGCGTTTGAACTGATCGACCGAAACGGATGCGGCGGCTCGCTCCGCCGCCCGTTCTTCCGGATGGAATGAAAAAGGCCGCCTCTCGGGACGGCCTTTTTTCTCGATTGCGGGCCGGAAGCTACCCCACCGGGCCAAGGGCTACCCCCACTCCGTCCGCTTCGCGGCCACCTCTCCCCCTCAAAAGGGGAGAGGAAAAGAACCAGCTTTGCGGGCGGCGCTTTCTCTCCCCCGTCGAGCGGGGGAGAGGTGGCCGCGAAGCGGACGGAGTGGGGGGTCGACGCCGTCGCATTGACACGTTCAAAGATCTACTCCCGGCACGGCCTACCGGTCACATGACCGAGGCGGACCAGTCGAGGATTTCGTTGGCCACCTGGCCGAAGGCGCGGTCGAGCGCGTGCACATATGCGTCGTTGCCGGCGCCCGAGACCGGGGCCGTCGCCGAGAACAGCTTTGCGGCGCGGACAACGCCGTTGCGGTCGTTGAGCACGCGGACATAAAGCTCGACATCCGCCCGTTCGCCACCATCGACCCTGATGTCGAAGGAGCGGATATCGGCGATGATCTGGTAATCGATCGCAAGCCCCTCGCCCGGCTGGCCGACGCCGCCGAAGCGCCCGGATTTCTGGAACGTCTCGGCAAGCCGCGCCCGAACGACCTGCGGGAGCCGGTCGGCCCACTGCACGCCCTTGAGATATTCGATCGCCCCCGACCTGGGCTCGATGACGATGTTCTGGCTGTCGAAGGCCTTGATCGCGGTCGGATTGGCGATCAGCACCTGAAGCCGGTGCGCGCGCTTGCTCGGCGTCGGCTGCGGCGCGGTAAGGTCATAGGTATCGAGGGGCTTCGAGCCCCCGCCGAGAAGCGCACAGCCGGGAAGGAACAGAACCAGCGCCGCCGCCGCCAGACAGTGTTTCAATCTCATCCGATCTCCGCCACCGGCCGCTACGCGGTGGTCCCTCGTGCCACAACTTCCAGTTTTGCGGGGCGGCCTATGCGAAGTCAATGTCGCGCCCGCCCGTTATAGCGTGGAACCGTGCCGCTATCGCCGCCGCCGGTGATGATGCGCTGCGGATTGCGGGCCAGGCTGTCCACGGCATCCGAGATATGCGAGACGGCGCTGCGCATTTCCTGCACGAGATCGTCCACGTTGCGCAGGCCCTGCCCGGAGAAACGCGCGACGCCCGCCGTAATCGGCCCAAGTTGGGCGTTGAGCGTATCGGCCACTTGCTTGAACGATTTGAGCGTGTCGCTCGCCTGCCGCATCAACCCGTTCGCATCGCCCGAGCCGAGCAGCTTGTCGACCTTGGCAAGCACGCCGTTCACGCGGACGGAGGCATCGTTCAGCCTCTGGGAGATATCCTTGGCGTTCCTGACGATCTCGTCGACGTCGTCGGCATGGTTGCCGATCCTGTCGGCCGTCTTGGCGACGGCCGAGACGGCCGCGTTGGCCGTCTGGCTGGCATGCTGGATGTTGTCGATCGCCGCGCTGACCTTGCCCGGATCGACGGCGTCGATCACCTTGTCCGCCCTGGCGAGCGTGCCCTTGGCGTTGTCGGAAAGCTCATGCACCGACTTCACGGTCGAATCGACATTGGCCATGATCTGGTCGAGCTGGTTCGACGCCGTTTTCAGCCGGTCCGTGAACGTGTCGATATTCGTCACGACGCGGGAGACCTTCTCCTGATCAACGGAATCGAGAATGCGCTTGGCCGAATCGAGCGTGCCGCCGAGCTTGCCCGAGACACCGTTCAGCGTGTCGGAAAGCTTGCCGGCGCTGGCGAGGAAACCGTCGACGCCGCTGGCGTTCTTCCTGAGCGCTTCGGAGAAAACCTCCACGTTCTGCACCGTCCGGGTCAGCGGCCCGCGCGCGTCCTTCACGAAATCCTGAAGCCCGGAGAGAACGGTGTCGGCGTGCTTGAAGATATCCTGCGCGCTCTCCAGCAGGTTGGTGACGGCAGACGGATTGGTCTTTATCTCCGCCACCTCGCCCGCCTTTTCAGCCTTTTCGAACAGGTTCTCCGCTTCAGCTCCTGTCGTCTCCTTGCCGGCGCCGGATATCTCGATATTCGCCTGTCCGGTCAGGCCGGCGATGCCGACATTGGCTTCCGAAGCCGTCGTCACCGGCGTGTCGCGGTTCACCTGCGCGTCGGCGACGGAGAATTTCAGGTTGGTCGGATCGATATAGACGCGATTGATGTCGCCGACCTTGACGCCGTTGAAGAGAACGGCGCTACCCCGGCCGAGCCCGGCGGCGGAACCGGCGATGCGAAACCTCAAAAGAGCCGTCTCGCCGGACGAGCCGATGCGGGCGGTCCAGTAGACAAAGGCGAACGCGGCCAGAATGGCAAGGACGGTGAAAATCCCGACGGCTACGTAATTGGCGCGTGTTTCCATGCGTCAGACCCTGTTTTCCGGCTGTTGCGGGGTGGGATGGCCGATCTTCGGCCGCGTCTTGAGATCGAGCTGGCGCGCCCGCTTGCCGCGGAAATAGGATTTCACCCAAGGCTCCTCGCTGGCCAGCATGTCCTCGATCGTCCCTTCGACCAGCACCTTCTTGTTGCCGAGCACGGCAATGCGGTCGCAGACCGAAAACAGGCTGTCGAGGTCGTGCGTGACCATATAGACCGTCAGCCCCATCGTATCGCGCAGCTTGGCGACCAGCTCGTCGAACTCGGCCGCGCCGATCGGGTCGAGGCCGGAGGTCGGTTCGTCGAGAAAGACGAGGTCCGGGTCGAGCGACAGCGCGCGCGCCAGCGCGGCCCGCTTGATCATGCCGCCCGACAGTTCCGACGGGTATTTGTCGGCGGCGTCCGGAGCGAGGCCGACAAGCTCGATCTTCAGCTTGGCCAGTTCGTCCATCAGCTTTTGCGGCAGGTCCAGATATTCGCGCATCGGAATCTGGATGTTCTCCTTCACGGTGAGCGCGGAAAACAGCGCCCCGTGCTGGAAAAGCACCCCGATCCGCATGTCGACCTGCATGCGTTCCGCATCATTGGCCTTGTCGAGATCGACGTCGAAGACGCGGATGGTGCCTGCCTGCTTCTTGTTGAGGCCGAGGATCGTCCGGAGCAGCACCGACTTGCCGGCGCCCGAAGCGCCGACAAAGCCCAGTATCTCGCCCTGATAGACATCGAGCGTCAAATCCTTCAGCACCTGGGTCCTGCCGAAGGCGACGTCGATGCCGCGCGCGTCGAGCAAGACTTTCGGGCTTTCAGCCGCTCCGTCTTCCGGGTTTCCCTGTTCGCTCATCGCCCGCCCGCTCAGAAATTGATCGCGGCGTAGAATATGGCGAAGAAGCCGTCGACGACGATGACGACGAAGATGGATTTCACCACCGAAGCGGTCACACGCTCGCCGAGCGACTCGGCGCTGCCGCCCACCTTCATGCCTTCGACCGAAGCGATGACGCCGATGATCATCGCCATGAAGGGCGCCTTGATGAGGCCCGCCCATATCGTGTTCAGGTCGATCGCGTCCCGCATGCGGTCGAGGAAGGCTTCGGGCGGAATGCCCGAATAGAGCCACGCCACCGCCATGGCGCCGCCGATGGCCGCGAAATTGGCGGTGATCGTCAGGCAAGGCAGGACGATGACCAGCGCGACCAGGCGCGGAAAAACCAGCACGCCGATCGGGTTGAGGCCGATCACGGTCAGCGCGTCGACCTCCTCGCGCATCTTCATCGAGCCGATCTCGGCGGTGATGGCGCTGCCCGAGCGGCCCGCGATCATGATGGCGGTCAAAAGCACGCCCATCTCGCGCAAGACGAGGATGCCGACCAGGTCGACGGTGAAAATCTCGGCACCGAAATAGCGCAGCTGGAAAGCGCCCTGCTGCGCGACGATGGCGCCGACGATGGACGACATCAGGACTACCACCGGAATGGCGCCGACACCCATCCGGTCCATCTGGTGGACGATGGCCGCGATGTTGACGCCATGGCCGCGCCCGAGCTTCATCTGCGAGCCGCGGATCGTGGCGCCGAGGATGTTCATGCCCATCAGGAAGTCGTCGCGGGCGCCATACATGGCCCGGCCGATCGCCTCGAAGACCCCCAGAATGCCGAAACCGCTCGCCGTCTCGGGCGCCGGTTCGTTCTCGTTGGCCGCTTCATGGACCGCCGAAAGCAGGGTGGAGACCGCCTCCGAGGGGCCGGTCAGTTCGATTTCCATCCCGCGCGCGGCGGACGCCGCCAGAAAGCGCTCGACGATCCACGCCCCGGCCGTGTCCATCTTGCCGACGCCGGAAAGGTCGAGCCTGATCTTGCCGCCGTCCTTTGCCGTCTCCAGTTCGCGCAGTTCCGCGTCGAGTTCGGCAACCGTGCGCGTCGTCCACACGCCGGAAAGCGCAACCTCGCGCACGCCGCCCCCTTCGGTCACGACGATCTGCGGCCGGCTTTCCTCGCCGGCACCGGCGGCGTTGCCGCTCATCTTTGACGTGTTGCCGAACATGCAACCGGTCTTAGAGGAACCCACAGCCAAAGGAAATCAAATCTCCGGCGTGGGATAGCGTTGCTTGTCAAAGCGTGGGGATGTGTGTGGAGATCGCCACTAATAGGCGGGTTTTTGCTTCCATGGGCGGTCTTGCGACCCGAAATATGCCGCGACAAAAGCAGGGAATATGGCTTTGCTGCCAAGGTGATTCGTCCAGATCGCCTGCCGCGGATTCGCCATGAGGCCTCTACCAATGCGTTCACTCGACATCCGTTCCGAACGTTTTGCGCTGGCGCGCGCCTTCACCATCTCGCGCGGCAGCAAGACCGAAGCGGAGGTGATCGTCTGCACCATCCGCGAGGGCAGCCATGCGGGCCACGGGGAATGCGTGCCTTACGCCCGCTATGGCGAGACGGTTGCCTCGGTCCGGAGCGCCATCGAGGCGATCAGCAGCGAGATCGCCGCCGGCATGGATAGGCAGGCGCTGCTCCACGCCATGCCGGCAGGCGCCGCGCGCAACGCGGTCGATTGCGCGCTCTGGGACCTTGAAGCGAAGCTCTCCGGCCGCCCCGCGCATCAGGCAGCCGGTCAACCGTCGATGCGCCCGCTGACGACCGCCGTGACGATATCGCTCGGGCTCCCGGAAGAGATGGCGGCCGAGGCGCGCACGCGCGCGGATCGTCCGCTCCTGAAGGTGAAGCTCGGAGCGGATGCCGTAGGCGAATGCCTCCGCGCGGTCGCCGAAGCGGCACCGGGGGCGCGGCTCATCGTCGACGCCAACGAGGGCTGGTCGGATGCGGACATCGAGGAGAACCTGGCCGCCGCCGCAAGATATGGAGTCGTATTGATCGAGCAGCCGCTGCCGGCGGGCAAGGACGCCATCTTGCGCAAGATCGCCCATCCGGTGCCCATCTGCGCCGACGAGAGCGTTCACCTCGCCGGCGACCTGCCGAAATTGGAGGAGCTTTACGACGCGGTGAACATCAAGCTCGACAAGACGGGCGGCCTCACCGCCGCGCTCGAGCTGCGTCGGCAGGCACGCGGCCTCGGCTTCGGCATCATGGTCGGCTGCATGGTCGGCACGTCGCTTGGCATGGCCCCTGCCCTTGTCGTGGCGCAGGACGCCGATTTCGTCGATCTCGACGGCCCGCTCCTGCTTGCCGCCGACCGCTCGCCCGGCCTCGTCTATGACGGATCAACCGTCCAGCCGCCCTCGCCCGCGCTCTGGGGCTAGATTCACGCATGCCAGGGCAAGGATAAGACCGACCGCCGACACGCCGGCCATCGTCGCGAAGCTTTCGGGACCGAAGGCGCGGTAGAGCGGACCTGCCGCCAATGTCAGCGTCGCAAGCAGTGCGCCGTTCGCGAAATAGGCCGCGCCTTGGGCGGCGCCGATCCGTTCTTCGGGAACAGCCTCCGCCAGCATCTTCTGCGTCGCGAGGAACACGGCCGAGAACGAGAAGGCATGCATGCCCTGCGCCACGAAGAAGCCGGCCAGGCCGAGGCCGAGGGGATCGACGAGCGGAAAGAACGTCCACCGCGCGATCGCGACCACAGAGCCGATGGCGAGAACGACCGAGGAAGGCAGACGGCCGAACAATCGGCGGAAGCCGGCGAACATGACAACCTCCGCCATCACCGCGAAGGCCCAGAGAAGCCCGATCATCGTCCCGTCTATGCCGATCGATTCCCAGTAGATGGTGCCGAATGTGTAGATCTGCGCGTGGCTCGCCTGCGCCAGCGCCGAGGAGAGCAGGAAAAGCACGAAATAGGGATTGCGGAATACCGGCGCCGCGCGCGGCAGCACCTCGACCGGATCGAGCGCGGGACGCCGCGGCCGCCCGAGGCGCGGCGCGATCAGACACATCAGGAAGATGCTGAAGAGTGCGCCGGCGAGAAGCCATGGAAAGGCATCCACTCCGGCGCGATAGATGATCCAGCCGCCGCATATGTTGGCCGTCAGGAAGGACACCGATCCCCAGACGCGCATCTTCGGATATTCCGAGCCGTAGCGCCTGACGCCCGACAGCGCCAGCGAATCGGCAAGCGGGCTCTGCGGCCCCCAGAAAAAGGAGAAGACGAGCGATATCCCGAGCACCAGCGCATAGACCGGCGGCAGGAAATAGCCGCAGGCCGCCGCCGCCGAGCAAAACGCAAGCAGCATCAGCACCGGCACGCGGTCCGGCGCGCGATCGGCCAGCGCCGAGATCGTCGGCCCGGTCACGACGCGCACGAACATGGGGAGCGCCAGAAGAATGCCGATCTGTTCCGGGCCGAAGCCGGATTCGCGCAGCCAGAGCGGAAAATACGGCATATAGAAGCCGTTCGGCATGAAGACCGTGGCGAACAGCAGCGCCATGCGCAATTCGAAACGGTGCGGCTTGACCTGCTGCTCGGGCGACAGCGGCGGCAGTTTCTGATCATATGCCGGAGTTTGCAGCGACATCGGGAGCCTGAGCACGTGGCGAGGAACGGTCGCCAACGCCCCGACGCCATAGCACGGCCATGCCTGCTTCCAAACGGCAATTCACCTTGGCGGGAAAGCCATACTGGCATCATTCGCCGTTCCGGTTGCGCTCTGGCGCAAAAGACTCTCAAAGGTTATGCCGATTGTCAGGAAGCGCATGGGCGGGCTAGCCTGTCCAGGCAAGCAACGGAGGAAAGCCTTGGATCTGGGAATCAAGGGCCGCAAGGCGATAGTCTGCGCATCGAGCCGTGGTCTCGGGCGCGGCTGTGCGGTGGCGCTGGCCGAAGCGGGCTGCGATCTCGTCCTCAACGGGCGCGACGAAAAGGCGCTTTCGGCAACGGCGAACGAAATCCGCGACCGCTACGGCGTCGATGTGACGGAAGTCGCCGCCGATGTCTCGAGCGCCGAAGGCCGGAAGGCTCTGCTTGCCGCCTGCCCCGCTCCCGATATCCTCGTCAACAATAATGGCGGGCCGCCGCCGAAACCCTTCGGCCAGTTGGACCGCGCCGCGATCCTCGCCGGCGTCGAGCAGAACATGGTCACGCCGATCGAACTCATCCGCGCCGTGATCGACGGCATGGCGGAGCGCGGCTTCGGCCGGATCGTCAACATCACCTCGCTGTCGGTCTATCAGCCGATTCCGGGCTTGGATGTGTCTTCCGGGGCCCGCGCGGGTCTGACCGCGTTCCTCGCCGGCGTGGCACGCACGGTCGCGTCGAAGAACGTGACGATCAACAATATCCTGCCGGGCAAGTTCGATACCGATCGCATCCGCGCCACGCTGAAATTCGGCGCCGAAAAGGCGGGGATATCCGAGGACGACCAGAAGAAGCGGGTCGGAGAAACCGTGCCGGCCGGGCGGCTCGGCACCGCGGAGGAATTCGGGCAGGCATGCGCCTTCCTTTGCTCGGCGCAGGCCGGCTATATTGTCGGCCAGAACCTGATTTTGGACGGCGGCTTGTTCAACAGCGCGTTCTGACGGCGCTTCAATGTCTCTTCCAAGATATCAAAAGAGAGGAATACTGCTTTGAAACTGGTGCGATTTGGAGAAAAAGGGCATGAAAAGCCCGGCGTGATCGACAAGGATGGCGCCGTCCGTGACGTGTCCTCGCTGGTGAACGATTTTTCGCCTGAGACGGTTTCCCCGTCCCTGAAGCAGAAGCTGGAAAAAGCCGACCTTTCCGTGCTGCCGCTTGCGCCGAAGGGCGCGCGGTTCGGTGCGCCGCTCTCACGCACGGGGCATTTCATCGCCATCGGACTGAACTATGCCGACCACGCGGCGGAAACCGGCGCGCCGATCCCCGCCGAGCCGATCATCTTCTCCAAGGCCGCGAACTGTCTTTCAGGTCCGAATGACGATGTGCTGATGCCCAAGGGCTCGAAGAAACTCGACTGGGAAGTGGAGCTTGCCGTGATCATCGGCAAGCGCTGCGACTATGTCGAGGAGAAGGACGCGCTCGATCACGTCTTCGGTTATGCGGTCTGCAACGACGTGTCCGAACGCGAATTCCAGATCGAGCGCGGCGGCCAGTGGATGAAGGGCAAGGGCTGCCCGACCTTCGGCCCGCTCGGCCCGTGGATCGCGACGACCGACGAGATCGCCGACCCGCAGAAGCTCGCCATGTTCCTCGACGTGAACGGCAAGCGCATGCAGAACGGCAACAGTTCGACCATGATCTTCTCCGTCGCGCATGTCGTCTCCTATCTGTCGCAGTTCATGGTGCTCGATCCGGGCGATATCATCACCACCGGAACGCCGCCCGGTGTCGGGCTCGGCATGAAGCCCCAGGTGTTCCTGAAAGGCGGAGACACGATCCGCCTCGGCATCGACGGGCTCGGCGAACAGGCGCAAAAGGTCGTAGCTCGGTAAGATAAGCGAGACGACATGGCGTTCCTTCTCACCCCCCTCTGTCCTGCCGGACATCTCCCCCTCAAGGGGGGAGATCACGCGGCGGCGCTACTTGTGCCGCCCTTCACCGCTGTAAGGAACGCAGTGAGGTGGAGACCGCCGATCTCCCCCCTTGAGGGGGAGATGTCCGGCAGGACAGAGGGGGGTGAAAGACGTCCGGCCACCCCACGGCGATACCCATGAGCGACACGATTTCAGAAAAGCCCCTCCGCTCCGATCTCGACGAGGCGGCGCTTTTCTTCCACAAATATCCCCGCCCCGGAAAGCTGGAGATCCAGGCGACCAAGCCGCTCGGCAACCAGCGCGACCTGGCGCTAGCCTATTCGCCGGGCGTGGCCGCGCCCTGCCTCGCCATCCGCGACGAGCCGGCGCTTGCCGCCGACTATACGAGCCGCGCCAACCTCGTCGGCGTCGTCTCAAATGGCACAGCCGTGCTCGGCCTCGGCAATATCGGGCCGCTGGCGTCGAAGCCGGTGATGGAGGGCAAGGCCGTCCTCTTCAAGAAATTCGCCGGCATCGACGTCTTCGACATCGAAATCAACGCACCGGAAATCGACCAGATGGTCGAGACGGTGGCGGCGCTGGAGCCGACCTTCGGCGGCATCAACCTGGAAGATATCAAGGCGCCCGAATGCTTCGAGGTCGAGGAGCGGCTGAAGGCGCGGATGGCCATCCCCGTCTTCCACGACGACCAGCACGGCACCGCGATCATCGTCGCGGCGGCGGTGCTGAACGGGCTGGAGCTTGCCGGCAAGAAGCTCGAGGAAGTCAAGATCGTCACCTCGGGCGCGGGCGCGGCAGCGCTTGCCTGCCTCAACCTCCTCGTCTCGCTCGGCGCGCGACACGAAAATATCTGGGTCACCGACCGCCACGGTGTCGCCTATAAGGGCCGCGTCGAGGAGATGGATCGCTGGAAGGACCCCTACGTCAAGGATACCAACGCACGGGCGCTCGCCAACGTGATCGGGGGGACAGACGTTTTCCTCGGCCTCTCGGCCGCCGGCGTGCTGAAGCCTGAACTCCTGGCCGAGATGGGCGAACGGCCGCTGATCCTGGCGCTCGCGAACCCGGTGCCGGAGATCATGCCGGAGATGGCGCGCAAGGCTCGGCCGGACGCCATGATCTGCACCGGGCGTTCCGACTTCCCCAACCAGGTCAACAACGTGCTGTGCTTCCCCTACATCTTCCGGGGCGCGCTGGATTGCGGCGCCACCGCCATCAACGAGGCCATGAAGATGGCGGCGGTGCGCGCCATAGCGGGCCTGGCGCGCGAGGAATTGTCGGATGTCGCCGCGCGCGCCTATTCGGAGGAGACGCCGACCTTCGGGCCGGATTACCTGATCCCCTCGCCCTTCGACCCGCGCCTGATCCTGAGGATCGCACCGGCCGTCGCGAAAGCCGCCTCGGAGAGCGGCGTCGCCACGCGGCCCATCGCCGACATGGACGCCTATATCGACCGGCTGAACCGCTTCGTGTTCCGCTCGGGCCTCATCATGAAGCCGGTCTTCTCGGCGGCCAAGGCGGCTGGCGCCCAGCGCGTGATCTACGCCGACGGCGAGGACGAGCGCGTGCTGCGCGCAGCGCAAGTGGTCATGGAGGAAGGCATCGCAACGCCGATCCTCATCGGCCGCCCGCACGTCATCGAGACGCGGCTGAAACGCTATGGCCTGAAAATCAGGCCGGGAACCGATTTCGAGCTGATCAACCCGGAGGACGATCCCCGCTATCGCGGCTATGTCGATCTCCTGATCCGGCTCGCCGGCCGGCGCGGGATGACGCAGGAAGCGGCGCGCACGATGGTGCGTACCAACACCACCATCATCGCTGCGCTTGCCATGATGCGCGACGAGGCCGATGCGATGATCTGCGGGCTGGAGGGCCGCTACGAGCGGCATCTGCGCAATGTCGACCTCATCATCGGCCGCAAGTCGGGCGCATCGCATCTGGCAGCGCTTTCGATGCTGATCTCGCAGCGCGGCATCACCTTCTTCACCGACACCTATGTGAACATGGACCCGAGCGCGAACGAGATAGCGGAGTTCACCGTGCTCGCGGCGGAGGAAATCCGGCGCTTCGGGCTGGAGCCGAAGGCGGCGCTCTTGTCGCACTCCAATTTCGGATCGAAGGATTCGCCCTCCGCGCTCAAGATGCGCGAGGCGGCGGCCATCCTTAAGCGTATCGCGCCGGACCTGGAGACGGACGGCGAGATGCATGGCGACGCGGCGATCGACGAGAAGCAACGCCAGCGCGTCTTTCCGCATTCGACGCTTCAGGGCGAGGCGAACCTGCTCGTCTTCCCGGACCTCGACGCGGCCAACATCACCCTCAACACCGTCAAGGCGATGCTGGACGCGCTGCATGTCGGGCCGATCCTGCTCGGCACCGCCCGGCCGGCCCACATATTGACGCCGTCCGTCACCTCGCGCGGCGTCGTCAACATGACGGCGCTGTCGGCGGTGGAGGCCGCACAAAGGTCGGCGGCCAAGGCGTAGCCCGAAGGTATAGTCCGCCCGGGGGCCTTCCGGAAAACCGTCAGGCCGCGTCGTGGAAGATGATGCCGGTCGTATAGCGCTCGCCGCTTCGCACCCGGCTGACGCCGTGGCGCATTTTCACCCGGTAATCGCCGCGCGTGCCGGCCTTCGGCCGGTCGTTGACGGTGAAGAGCGCGCCATGCCCGAGCGAAAGCGGCACCACCTCGGCGCGCGACTGCATGCGCGGGCGCTGCTCCGTCATGACGAATTCCCCGCCGGTGAAATCGGCGCCCGGTTCGCTCAGCAGCACGACAAGCTGGATCGGGAAGACATGCGCGCCGTAAAGGTCCTGGTGCAGGCAATTGTAGTCGCCCGGCCGGTATTTCAGCAGAAGCGGCGTCGGGCGTGTCTGCCCGTCCGAGTGGCATTCGTCGAGGAAAGCCTGAAGGCTTTCGGGAAAGCGGCGGTCGACGCCCATCCGGCGATGCCACTCATTGGCGATCGGCGCGAGGCACGGATAGAACGCGCCCCGCAAAGAGGCGATGATCTCCGGCAACGGATTGGCGTAATATTTGTATTCGCCCTCTCCGAAGCCATGCCGCTTCATGACGACATGGCTGCGGAAGCGGCTGTCGTCGGGATAGAGGGCACGAAGGGCAGCACATTGTTCCGCCGTCAGAAGCGGGCCGGTCGCGGCGACGCCGACCTGATCCAGATCATCCCCGATCGCCCGCCAATCGAGCGCAGACACCAGCTTTCCCGTATCGTATTTCGGCATTTCCAGCTCCATCAGGAATCTTCGATGAAGCTATCGGAAAAGCGCCTGCGGCAGCATTCCGTTTCTTGCGCTGTTCATCTCTTCTTCGAGACATGTTCCGGCTTGCCCTTGCGCCTGGTCTCGGCCAACTCTTCGAGCTGCTTTTCGCTCATCGATTCGTACATTTCCCTCGACGCGCCCTTGAGTTCGCTCTTCCCGGTCTCGCCGCGCTTGGCTGAGAGGGCTGCGCCGGCCGCCATCTGCTGGGCTTTCGATTTCGCTGGCATGGTTTTCACTCCTGCGTTTCGGTGAACAGGAGCAACGCAAGGCCGGGACCGCGGTTCCCCGGCTCAGCCTTCCACCGTCAATCCGAAGCCGTGCATCAATCGGCGCGTTGCGGGATTAGGCTTTCCCGAGGTGAAGATCGCCATATCCTCGGCATGGGAGAGTTCGGCGGCGCCATCCGGCGGCAGCAGTGAAAGCGCTCGCCGCGCAATCGCCTCGGCCGGATCGATCCAGTCCACCGGCCAGGGCGCGGTCTTGCGCATGCGGTTGACGAGAAACGGGTAGTGCGTGCAGGCGAGCACGACGATATCGGTATGGCGGCCGTCGCGCTCCATGAAACAGGGCGCGATCTCTTCCCTCACCGCCGCCTCTTCGACGAAGCCGTCGCGCATATAGGTCTCTGCAAGCGACGCGAGATTGACGCTGCCGACGAGGCGCACATGGCATTTCGACGCCCATTGGCGGATGAGGTCGCGCGTATATTGCCGCTTGACGGTGCCGGGCGTGGCGAGCACCGAGACGAGGCCCGAGCGCGTCCGTTCCGCCGCAGGCTTGATCGCAGGCACGGTCCCGACGAATGTGTGGCCGGGGAAACGCCGGCGCAGATCGGCGACGGCAAGGGTGGAGGCCGTGTTGCACGCGATGACCGAGATCGCTGGCCGATGCTTTTCCAGCAACTTTCCGAAAACGACGGCGATATGCTCGCGCAGCGCCGCCTCCTCCCAATTGCCATAGGGAAAGGCGGCATCGTCGGCGACATAGACGAAGCGCCGGCCGGGCATCAGCACGCGCGCCTCGCGCAGCACGGTCAACCCGCCTATGCCGGAATCGAAGAAAAGGATCGGCGCGTCAGTCATGTTCGCCGCGTCCGGCACCGCCGGCCCTGTCGGCTTCGGCCTTGCGGTCGGGATAGCCGGAGCCGCGCGGCTCCTTCGGCGAGAAATAATCGAGCGAGGCGACGACGCCGCGCAGCACCTTGATCTCGGCCTCGGTGAAACCCGGCCGGGTCAGCACGGCGCGCAGATTGTCCACCATTTTCGGCTTCTTCGGCGCCGGGCGGAAATAGCCGCGCGCCGACAGCGCGGCCTCGAGATGCGAGAGCAGGCCGATCAGATATTCCTTGGATGCCGGCCGCATGTCGGGCCCGGCAAAAGCCGTATCGGTCTCGTGTTCCAATCCCGACTTCATCCATTCATAGGCCATCAGCAGCACCGCTTGCGCGATGTTGAGGGAGGCGAAGGCGGGATTGACCGGAAAGGTCACGATTTCGTCGGCGAGCCCGACCTCCTCGTTGAAGAGCCCGAAACGCTCGCGGCCGAACAGGATGCCGGTCTTCTGGCCGGCGAGAAAACGGCTGCGCAGCGCCCTGCCCGCCTCGACCGGGCCGCGCACGGGCTTGAAATTGTCGCGCTGGCGCGCCGTCGTGGCGAAGACGAAGCTCAGGTCGGCAATGGCCGAGGCCAGATCGCCAAACACAGTGACATTGTCGATGACATGGTCGGCGCGGCTGGCGGCCGCCCGCGCCTTCTCGCTTGGCCACCCGTCGCGGGGATTGACCAGCCGCAATTCCGACAGGCCGAAATTGGCCATGGCGCGCGCCACCATGCCGATATTCTCGCCGAGCTGCGGCTCGACGAGGATGATCGCCGGACCATCGGTCAAAAGGGTTTGCTCGCGGTCCGTGCCTGCCATGATCGTCAAAGTCGCTTCGTGTGCCACGCGTCGTGCCACATCCCGCAAGGAAAATGAAGCCGCTCCCATGAAACGAAGCGCCGCACATCTATTCCGAGCTTACGAATTCCCTGATTGCCGATGCGATCTCCGCGGGCCGCTCGTGCAGGATCCAGTGCCCGCTACCGGCAAAGCGCCTTGTCGTGAGCCGCGGGGCATAGCGGCCGAGTTCCGCGATGGACGAAGGGCGAAGGGCAGCGTCGTCCTCGCCCCAGAGCAGCAGATGCGGCACGCGGACGGTCATCGCATCTTCGGAAATATCGAGGATCGGCGCGGGCGGAGGTTTTTCGCCGGACGCAGGCACGACGATGGGCGAGGCGCGGTACCAGTTGAGCATGCCGGCAAGAGCTCCAGGTTCGCTCCACGCGGCAAGGTAGCCTGCCTTCTCCTCCTCCGTCAGCCAGTCGGTCGCGGAAAATCTGGACAGCATGCCGAAGAGTTTCTCGTAGCGGTGGGCCGAAAGCCGATCCTCGGCATCGGGCGCGCGCAGCCTGTTGATGTACTGGCTTGCCTGCCGCTGCTCCGGATCTTCGAATATGGCCCGCTGAAAGCAGGCCGGATGCACGCCGTTGGCGATGACGAGATGAGTCAGCCTTTCGGGATGGGTGAATGCGTAAGCGTAGGCGACCGACGCACCCCAGTCATGCCCTGCGAGAATGAACTTCCTGTCGGGCGAGAGCTGGTCGGCAAGCGCCGCGATGTCGCCCACCAGATATCGCACGCGGTAAGCCCCGATCCCGCCCGGCTTGGAGGAGCGCCCGTAACCGCGCTGATTCGGCGAGACCAGGTGGAAATCGGCCGCCAGTTCATGCATCACCTCCCGCCATCCGGCCCAATATTCGGGAAAGCCATGCAGGCAAAGGATGAGCGGCGCATCAGGATCGCCGACCTCGGCACAGTGAAGGGCGATCTCGCCTGCGTGATAATCCGCGAACCGCATATCCAAGATGTTTCCGCTCCTTCAGGAACCATCCGATCTTAATCGAAATGTGCGATCGGTCGCACGGAAATATCCCGGGGCTCGATCCGGACAGCCTTTCCGCATCCGCCGCGCCCAAAACCGCATCCGCCATTTGCGTATGTGATCACCGGTGCTATAGGGGCGCCAGCCTGGGGCGTTCGCCCGCTTTTTCAGCCTGTTCCGGAGCCTTTCATGAGCAAGATCAAAGTCGCCAATCCCGTCGTCGAACTCGACGGAGACGAGATGACACGCATCATCTGGCAGGCGATCAAGGACAAGCTCATCCATCCCTATCTCGATATCGACCTGAAATATTACGACCTCGGCATCGAGCATCGCGACGCCACAGACGACCACGTGACCATCGAGGCGGCCGAGGCCATCAGGAAATACGGCGTCGGCGTCAAATGCGCGACCATCACGCCGGACGAGGCACGCGTCGAGGAATTCCACCTCAAGAAGATGTGGAAGTCGCCCAACGGCACCATCCGCAACATCCTCGGCGGCACCATCTTTCGCGAGCCGATCATCTGCAAGAACGTTCCGCGCCTCGTACCCGGCTGGACGCAGCCGATCATCGTCGGCCGCCACGCCTATGGCGACCAGTACCGCGCCACCGATTTCCGCTTTCCCGGCAAGGGCAAGCTGACGATCAAGTTCGTCGGCGAGGACGGCAAGGTGATCGAGCACGAAGTGTTCGACGCGCCGGGCTCGGGCGTGGCGATGGCCATGTACAATCTGGACGAATCCATCCGCGAATTCGCGCGCGCCTCGCTCAATTACGGGCTGCTGCGCGGCTATCCGGTCTATCTGTCCACCAAGAACACGATCCTCAAGGCCTATGACGGCCGCTTCAAGGACCTCTTCCAGGAGGTGTTCGAGGCCGAATTCGCCGACGCGTTCAAGGAAAGGAAGCTCACCTACGAGCACCGCCTGATCGACGACATGGTGGCGTCGAGCCTGAAATGGTCGGGCGGCTATGTCTGGGCCTGCAAGAACTATGACGGCGACGTGCAGTCGGACACGGTGGCCCAGGGCTTCGGCTCGCTCGGCCTGATGACGTCGGTCCTGATGACGCCGGACGGCAAGACCGTCGAGGCGGAAGCCGCGCATGGCACCGTCACCCGCCATTACCGGCAGCACCAGAAGGGCCAGGAGACCTCGACCAATTCCATCGCCTCGATCTTCGCCTGGACGCGCGGGCTCGCCCACCGCGCCAAGCTCGACGGCAACGACCAGTTGAAGAAGTTCGCCGACACGCTGGAGAAGGTCTGCGTCGCCACCGTCGAGAGCGGCTTCATGACCAAGGACCTCGCGCTCCTGATCGGCCCCGACCAGCGCTGGCTCTCCACCACCGGCTTCCTCGACAAGGTGGACGAGAATCTGCAAAAGGCGATGGCCTGACCGGAGGCGCCTCCGCTCCGACATGGGCGAACCTTTTCCGGTTCGCGACGTTGTATCACCGACAAGAGGGAGTTTCTTGATGCGGATGATCAACAGGTACATCGCCCTCACCGGCATCGCGGCGGCTTGTCTTTCGGGCATCCCCCCGTCTGCCCTCGCTGAGGGCGAGGGCTGGGGCAAGGCTGCCGACAACACCATGGTGCCGGCCTTCGGCATGAGCGCCGACGACGTCGAGGACCTCGATGTGGTCAACGCCGCCGGCGACAGGATCGGCGAGGTCGAGGACGTCCTGACAAAGGGAGGCACTCCGGCGGCGCTCGGGGTGGATTTCAAGGGCTTCAGCGGCTACTCGCCGGGTAAGGATATCAACGTCGTCGTCCCGCTTGATGAGTTCACCCTTCTCGACAAGAAGCGGCTAAGCCTGAAGGCCGATGCGGCGGCGGTGAAGGCGATGGAAACCTATCCCGACTGAGTATCGCGCAAACGAGGCTCATGCCGCCATTCTGGGGCCAACTTCTCCTTACCTGCGACTCAGCGTAGCTTCTCGCCCGTAACGCTCTGTTACTGGAGAGGAATTATGCAAAAGAAACTCGCGGCGGAATTTCTGGGAACCTTCTGGCTCGTCTTCTGCGGCTGCGGCTACGTGCTGTTCGGTCCGACATTTGAAGGCACGACCATCAGCATGCTCGGCATAGGCGTCACCTTCGGCCTGACGGTGCTGACCATGTGCTACGCGGTCGGCAATATCTCCGGCGGCCATTTCAATCCGGCGGTTTCCGTCGGCATGGTCGTCGCCGGCCGCATGCCGGCCCGCGATCTCATCGGCTACATCATCGCCCAGGTGGTTGCCGGGATTGTCGCCGGCGGCGTGCTTTATGTGATCGCAACCGGCAAGGACGGCGGCTTCACCATCGGCAATTTCGCCAGCAACGGCTATGACGGCGCGTCACCCGGCCATTATTCGATGCTCTCGGTCCTGATCGTCGAGGTGATCATGACGGCTTTCTTCATCTTCGTCATCGCGGCGACCACCAGCCCGCGCGCGCCGGCCGGTTTCGCGCCGCTGGCGATCGGCCTTACCCTGACGGTGATCCATCTGGGTTCGCTGCCCATCTCGGGCACGTCGGTCAATCCGGCGCGTTCGACCGGTACGGCGATATTCGCCGACGGTCCCGCGCTCGGCCAGTTGTGGCTGTTCTGGGTAGCGCCCATCGTCGGCGGCATCATCGGCGCGCTGGTGTGGAAGGCACTGTTCGGGGACGAAGAAAAAGCAGCGGCGTAATTCAGCCGCGCGACCGAAGACAATCTCCGAAGCGGGAGGCGGCAACGGCTGTCTCCCGCTTTTTTTGCCTGCCGCCTCAGTTTGCCGGCAGCGCAGTCTCGACCAGCTTCACCCAGTAGGAACTGCCGAGCGGTATGATCTCGTCGTTGAAGTCGTATTCGGGGTGGTGGAGATACTGCGTGTCGCCCTGCCCGATATAGATGAAGGCGCCCGGCCGCGCTTCCAGCATGAAGGAAAAATCCTCGCCGCCCATCACCTGCGGCGTGTTCTCGTCCACATTGCCGGTGATCTGGCGCGCGACGGAGGCGGCAAAACCCGCCTGCTCGGCATGGTTCGACAGGACCGGATAGTGCCGCTGGTAGTCGCAGGTGGCGCGCGCGCCGAACGCGGCGGCGGTATGCTCGACTACCTCCTTCATGCGCCCTTCCAGCAGATCGCGTATCTCGGGCAAAAGGGTGCGCGCGGTGCCCGTCAGCCGCGCCGTCTGCGGGATGACGTTGAAGGCGTCTCCGGCCTTGAAGGTGGTGACCGAGATGACCGCCGCCTCGACCGGATCGACGTTGCGCGAGACGATCGACTGGAGCGCGGTCATGATATGGGCGCCGACCAGCGTCGTGTCGATCACGCGCTGGGGCCGCGCCGCATGCCCGCCCTTGCCTTCGATATCGATGACGAACATGTCGGCGGCAGCCATCATCGGGCCGGGGCGGATGCCGAACTGGCCGACCGGCATGCCCGGCGAATTGTGCATGCCGTAGACCTCGGTGACGTTGAAGCGGTCCATCATGCCTTCGTTGACCATCTCGCGGCCGCCGCCGCCGCCCTCCTCCGCCGGCTGGAAGATCACCACCGCGTCGCCGTCGAAATTGCGGGTCTCGGCGAGATAGCGCGCCGCGCCCAGCAGCATGGCGGTGTGGCCGTCATGGCCGCAGGCATGCATGATCCCCGGATTCCTCGACTTGTAGGGATGGTCGATGATCTCCTGGATGGGCAGCGCATCCATGTCTGCGCGAAGGCCGATCGCCTTGCCGCTCGTCGATTTGCGGCCCTTGATGACGCCCACGACACCGGTGCGGCCGATCCCGGTCACGATCTCGTCGACGCCGAATTCCTTCAGCTTTTCCGCCACCAGCGCCGCCGTCCGGTGGACATCGAACTGCAATTCGGGATTGGCGTGGATGTCACGCCGCCATTCGGTGACATCCTTGTGGAATTCGGCGATGCGATTGACGATCGGCATGTCTGCTTGCTCTCCGGCCTTGCGGGAAATGGAAAATTCGAACCGGCGGAAGTTGCGTCAAGAAGACCCATGCGGCAACCCCCAATGCGCAATCACCGCCCACCGGCCTTGTACTCCCGGCAAAAACCTGTATATGCGGCCCATTCTGCCGGTCCCAGCTGGGGGCTGAACGGAGGGCCGGAGGATCAAGGGCGACCGCGATCTTCTGTTGCGAAGCCGAAACGGACTTCCGCCTCCCGTGTCTCCGCTCTCGACCGTCTCGACATGCGCCTTCTTCGCCGCGAGCGGCGTGGACAGGTCGCAGAGGCTTTAGCCGCCGGGGCCGACAGCGAAACGAAGAAAGGCGAAACATAGTGGCATTATACGAACACGTATTCCTTGCCCGGCAGGATCTCTCGCCGCAGCAGGTCGAAGCGCTCGTGGAACAGTACAAGGGCGTGATCGAGGCTGGCGGCGGCAGTGTGGGCCGGGTCGAGAACTGGGGCCTGAAGTCCCTCACCTACCGCATCAAGAAGAACCGCAAGGCGTACTACACGCTGATGGACATCACCGCCCCGGCGGCAGCCATCAACGAGATGGAGCGCCAGCAGAGCCTGTCGGAAGACATTCTTCGCTTCATGACCATCAAGGTCGAGAAGCACGAGGAAGGCCCGTCCGCCATGCTGCAGAAGCGCGACCGCGACGACCGCGACCGGGGTGACCGGGGCGATCGCCCCCCGCGCCGCGACCGCGACGACCGTCCGCCGCGCAGCTTTGACGGTGACAGAGGCGACCGGGGACCGCGCCGCCCGCGCGAATCGGCTGAAGGAGAAGCGGCATAATGGTCGACATCAACCAGATCCCGACGCGGCGTCCCTTCCATCGCCGCCGCAAGACCTGCCCGTTCTCGGGTGCCAACGCGCCGCGCATCGACTACAAGGACGTGCGCCTCCTGCAGCGCTATATTTCGGAGCGCGGCAAGATCGTGCCGTCGCGCATCACCGCGGTCAGCCAGAAGAAGCAGCGCGAACTCGCCAAGGCGATCAAGCGTGCCCGCTTCCTCGGACTGCTTCCCTACGTCGTAAAGTAATTCCGGCGACGGGCGGCATGACCGCCCGTTTCCCCTCCCCGCGACGGGCGCGGACGAGGCCGATCAAAATCCCGGGCTGGGAACGATGCAATGCCATCCGCCCCTAACTGCCGGACAGGCAGGACAGCGAACCAGGCATCGCGATGCCGCAAAGCTTCCTGACCTTTTCGGCGCATCGGCCCTCGGGCTGAAAGAACAAAGGAACAGGAAGATGCAAGTCATTCTTCTCGAACGTATTTCCCGCCTCGGCCAGATGGGCGACACCGTCAAGGTCAAGGACGGCTTCGCCCGTAATTTCCTGCTGCCTCAGGGCAAGGCGCTGCGCGCCAACGAGGCCAACAAGAAGAAGTTCGAATCCCAGCGCGTCCATCTCGAGGCACGCAATCTCGAGCGCAAGAGCGAAGCGGCCAAAGTCGCCGAAAAGCTCGACGGCATGAGCTTTGCGGCCATTCGCTCGGCCGGCGAGACGGGACAGCTCTACGGTTCGGTGTCGACGCGCGACATCGCCGATCTCCTGGTCGCCGAGGGCTTCGACGTGGCCCGCAACCAGGTCGAGCTCAACCACCCGATCAAGTCGATCGGCCTCACCCACGTCGCCATCGCGCTCCATCCCGAGGTCGAGGTCACGATCACGCTCAACGTGGCGCGCTCCGCCGATGAGGCCGAACGCCAGGCGAAGGGCGAGGATTTGACCTCCGCCGAAGCGATCTACGGCGAGGACATCAACGAGAACGCCCGGCCCGACGCATTCTTCGATCCGGATTCGATGGACGAGGACGAAGAGGCGCCCCGCGTCACGGAAGAAGAATCCCGCGAGGCGTAAAACACGCCAGAGCTGTTTTTTTTGGACCAACGGCCCGGGCTTCTGCCCGGGCTTTTTTGTGCCACGCAGAACTTTTCAAGCCGTGCCTTTATGACGCAGAATAACGCCCTATCTTAAATGAGGACAGTCGGAATTCTGCCATGAACGTTTTGCTGCGGCGCATTGTCGAGCGATTGATACGGACCGGTAATCTTAAAATGACCGGCTCCGACGGGAAGACCCACCAGTTCGGCGACGGAACGGGCGAGCCGGTGCACGTCCGTTTCAAGACCCCCCACGCGGAGCGCGCGGTGGCGATGCACCCGACGCTCGCCTTGCCCGAGGCGTATATGGACGGGGAAGTGGATGTCGTCGAAGGCGGCCTTCTCTCCTTCCTGCGCATCGCCTACGAAAACATGGGCATGGACGGCATCAACCCGCAATGGACACGGGCCGTGGAAGCCTTGCGCGTGGCCGTACGCGGCCTGCAACAGATCAACACGGCCTCGCGCTCCAGGCGCAACGTCCAGCGCCACTACGATTTGTCGGGGGAGATGTACAAGCTCTTCCTCGATGCCGATTTGCAATATTCCTGCGCCTATTTCCAGCGCCCCGACATGACCCTCGAGGAGGCGCAGCTTGCCAAGAAGCGCCATATCGCCGCCAAGCTGAAGATGAAGCAAGGCCTCACCGCGCTCGACATCGGCTCGGGTTGGGGCGGCATGGCGCTCTATCTTGCCCGGAATTTCGACGCCGAGGTACTCGGCGTGACGCTATCGACCGAGCAGCACACCGTATCGACCGAGCGCGCCCGCACCGAAGGACTGGAGAACCGCTCGCATTTCGAGATCAAGGACTACCGCAGCCTGACGGAACGCTTCGACCGCATCGTCTCGATCGGCATGTTCGAGCATGTCGGCGTCAACTACTACAAGGCATTCTTCGAGAAATGCGCGACGCTTCTGAAGCCGGACGGCGTGATGCTGCTGCACACGATCGGCCGCAGCGGCCCGCCTTCGGCCACCAATGCCTTCATCCGCAAATACATCTTCCCCGGCGGCTACATCCCGGCGATGTCGGAAGTGCTGCCGCATATCGAGCGCGCCGGGCTGGTCGTCACCGATGTCGAGGTGCTCAGGCTGCACTACGCCGAAACGCTGAAGAACTGGCGCGAGCGTTTCATGGCGAACCGCGACCGTGCCAAGGCGATCTATGACGAGCATTTCTGCCGCATGTGGGAGTTCTATCTGGCCGGTTCGGAGGCCGCATTCCGTTGGCAGGACATGGTGAACTTCCAGTTCCAGATCACCAGGCGGAACGACGCCTTGCCGATGACGCGCGACTATATGGGCAAGGCCGAAAAGGCACTTGCGATGCACGAGATGGGGCATGGCATGACGGCGCCGGCCGAACCGGCCCGCCCCCGCCCCAAAAAGGTGGCGAAAAGCAAGTAGCCTTCCATCCATTTTCCTGTTTTGTTCTCATTGTCGAAGATGCTAGAATCGTATCTTCGATTCGAGTCAATCGGCTTTCTTTCCACCGATTTCCCGCCCTGTGGAGATCGGGAAAGGCGAGCCGAATTTGCACCCGCCCTTAACCTTGTCTGGTACGGCAGGAGCCGGGCGAAGGACGGGAGACCATGGCGGAAGCGGCAATAAAATTCGGCGCGGCGGAAACGCCGCTGTACAGGGAAGCGCCGAACAACATCGAGGCGGAACAGGCGCTGCTGGGCGCGATCCTCGTCAACAACGACGCCTTCTATCGTGTCTCGGATTTCCTGAAATCCGCGCATTTCCACGAGCCTCTGCATCGCAAGATCTACGAGGTCGCGGGCGAGTTCATCCGCATGGGCAAGACCGCCAATCCGGTGACGGTCAAGACCTTCCTGCCCGCCGACCAGAAGGTCGGCGACATGACCGTCGCCTATTATCTGGCAAGGCTGGCGGCTGAAGCCGTCACCGTCATCAACGCCGCCGATTACGGCCGCGCCATCTACGATCTGGCGACGCGCCGGGCGCTGATCACGGTCGGCGAGGACATGGTCAACATCGCCTATGACGCCCCCGTCGACATGGCGCCACAAGAGCAGATCGAGGACGCCGAGCGGCGGCTCTTCGAGCTTGCCGAGACCGGCCGCTACGACGGCGGCTTCGAGAGCTTCACCGACGCGGTCAAGACGGCCGTCGACATGGCCAACGCCGCCTATATGCGCGACGGGCATCTTTCCGGCATCTCGACGGGCTTCCGCGACATCGACAGCCGCATGGGCGGCCTGCAGTCTTCCGACCTCATCATCGTCGCCGGCCGCCCCGGCATGGGCAAGTCGTCGCTCGCCACCAACATCGCCTTCCATATAGCCAACGCCTACGAGCCGGCACCGCAGGCGGACGGCTCTTTCAAGGCCGCCAATGGCGGCGTCGTCGGCCTCTTCTCGCTCGAAATGTCGTCGGAACAGCTCGCCACCCGCATCATCTCCGAGCAGACCGAAATCCCCTCCTCCAAGATCAGGCGCGGCGAGATCACCGAAACGGATTTCGACAAGCTCGTCGCCTGCTCACAGATGATGCAGAAGCTGCCGCTCTATATCGACCAGACCGGCGGCATCTCGATCGCGCAGCTTGCCGCCCGCGCGCGAAGGCTGAAGCGCCAGCGCGGGCTCGACGTCATCATCATCGACTACATCCAGCTCATGACCGGCTCGTCCAGGCGCGCCAGCGAGAACCGCGTGCAGGAGATCACCGAGATCACCACCGGCCTGAAGGCGCTGGCCAAGGAACTGAACGTGCCGATCATAGCGCTGTCGCAATTGTCGCGTCAGGTCGAAAGCCGTGACGACAAGCGGCCGCAACTCTCGGATCTGCGCGAATCGGGCTCGATCGAGCAGGACGCCGACGTGGTGCTGTTCGTTTTCCGCGAGGAATATTATCTCAGGAACAAGGAACCCAAGCCGGGTACGCTCGAATACACCCAGTGGGAAACCGACATGAACGAAACGCGCGGCAAGGCCGAGCTCATCATCGCCAAGCAGCGCCACGGCCCGACCGGAACGGTTCCGCTCGGCTTCCAGGGCGAATTCACCCGCTTCTTCGATCTCGCCGAGGACAGCCATCTGCCGGAACGGTTCGAATAGTGACGGCGGAGTTCCACAGCCATTCGGGCGCGGATCCGCGGCTTGCCGGCGGCAGATTGACCATCGACCTCTCCGCGCTGGTGGCCAATTACCGGCTGCTTCGCAAGCTTTCGGGCCATGCGCGCACCGCCGGCGTGGTGAAGGCGAACGCCTACGGCCTAGGGATCGACATCGTGGTGCCCGTGCTTCTTGCCGCCGGCTGCGAGGATTTCTTCGTCGCCCTGCCCGAAGAGGGTATCGCGGTGCGCAAGATTGCCCCTGAGGCCCGCATTTTCGTGCTGGCGGGCCTTTTCGAAGCGGAGGCTGCTCCCTTCTATTCCGAAGCGCGCCTCATTCCCGTCCTCAACACGCAGCGCGACATCGCCATCTGGGAAGCCCATTGCGGAACCGAGGGCGCCGCCCTTCCCTGCGCCATCCATGTCGATACCGGCATGAACCGGCTCGGCCTGACGGTCGAGCGCGCGCTTGCCTACGCGCGCGAAAACGCGCTGACGCGGGCGCTGGAGCCGGTGCTTCTCATGACCCATTTCGCCTGCGCCGACGAGCCGCTGCATCCGCTGAACCTGAAGCAGGTGGAAGCCTTCAAGCGCGTGCGGGAGGCCTATGGCGGGATCGAGGCGAGCATGGCCAATTCTGCCGGCGTCTTCCTCGGCGAGATCGCCCGCTTCGACCTGACGCGGCCGGGCATCGCCCTTTATGGCGGGCAGCCGGTGAACGGCGCAACGAAACCCCTGCGGCCGGTGGTCGCCGCCGAGGCCCGGATCGTCCAGGTGCGCCGGGCCAAGGGAGGCGAAAGCGCAAGCTATGGCGCGCATGCCATGCTCGCGCGCGACACCAGGATCGCGGTGGCGGCGGTGGGCTATGCCGATGGCTATCACCGCTCCGGTTCGGGGGCAGGCGTACCGCTGCGCGCCGCCATTCCGCAAGGTGCGTACGGCTTCGTGGCGGGCCGGCGCGTCCCGGTTCTCGGCCGCGTCACCATGGACCTCACTCTTTTCGACGTTACCGATTGCGTGCCCGACGCGGTACAGCCCGGCGACCATATCGAGCTTTTCGGCCCGAATATCCCGATCGACGAGGCGGCGCATGCCGCCGGCACGATCTCCTACGAATTGCTGACCTCACTGGGGCGCCGGTGGCAGCGGCGCATGATCGGCATGGCCGAGGATGGCTAAATCCCGCGTTCAGTTCATCTGCCAGAATTGCGGCTCGGTCCACACGCGCTGGGCCGGCAAATGCGACGCCTGCGGCGAATGGAACACACTGGTGGAGGAAGGGACTTCCGGCGGCATAGGCTCTGGCCCGCAAGCCATGCGTTCCGCGCGCAAGGGCCGCGCGGTCGTGCTGACCTCGCTTGCCGGCGACATCGAGGACGCGCCGCGCATCGCGTCGGGCATCGGCGAGCTTGACCGGGCAACCGGCGGCGGCTTCGTGCGCGGCTCAGCACTTCTGGTCGGCGGCGATCCGGGCATCGGCAAGTCGACGCTCCTGACACAGGCGGCCGCCGCGCTCGCACGCCTCGGCCACCGCATCGTCTATGTCTCCGGCGAGGAGGCGGTGGCACAGATCAGGCTGAGGGCACAGCGGCTGGGCGTCGCCGACGCCTCCGTCGAACTGGCGGCCGAAACCAATGTCGAGGACATACTGGCCACCATCGCAGACGGCAGGCGGCCGGACCTCGTCATCCTCGATTCGATCCAGACGCTATGGACCGATATGGCTGATTCGGCGCCCGGCACGGTCACGCAGGTGCGCGCGGCCGCGCAGGCAATGATCCGCTACGCCAAATCCACAGGCGCCGCTATCGTCCTGGTCGGCCACGTCACCAAGGAGGGGCAGATCGCCGGTCCGCGCGTTGTCGAGCACATGGTCGACGGCGTGCTCTATTTCGAGGGCGAAGGCGGGCATCACTATCGCATCCTGCGCACGGTGAAGAACCGCTTCGGCCCAACCGACGAGATCGGCGTCTTCGAGATGTCGGACAAGGGCCTGCGCGAGGTCCCCAACCCCTCCGAGCTCTTCCTCGGCGAAAGAGGAACGCCGGCGCCGGGTGCGGCGGTCTTCGCCGGCATGGAGGGGACGCGTCCGATCCTCGTCGAGATACAGGCGCTGGTCGCCCCCTCGCCGCTCGGCACGCCGCGCCGCGCGGTGGTGGGCTGGGACAATTCCCGGCTGGCGATGGTGCTGGCGGTGCTCGAATCACATTGCGGCGTGCGCTTCTCCCAGCACGACGTCTACCTGAACGTCGCCGGCGGCTACCGCATCGCCGAGCCGGCCGCCGACCTCGCCGTCGCGGCGGCGCTGGTGTCATCGCTCACCGGCCTTGCCCTGCCGGCGGAATGCGTCTATTTCGGCGAAATCAGCCTGTCGGGAGCGGTGAGGACGGTGGCCCATACCCAGCAGCGTCTCAAGGAAGCCGAAAAATTGGGCTTCAGCCAGGCCGTCTGTCCTCGGTCGGGCGAGGAACTGGCGGGTAAGATTTCGGCCAAAGCCTTCCAGCCTGCCTCGCTGGTTGATCTCGTCGCCCGTATCGCCGGGACAAGCAGCGACAGGCAGCCCGAGGCGCGCATGAGACGCATTCCGGGCGAATAGAATGAGTGGGGAACAGCCGCAATGCCGATAACGCTGCTTGACGGGATCCTGGTGGGCTTCACGCTGGTCTCGGCGATGCTGGCCATGGTGCGCGGCTTCTCGCGCGAGGTCCTGTCGGTGGCCTCATGGGTGGCAGCGGCCGCGGCGGCCTATTTCTTCTATCCCGCGGTCCTGCCCTACGTTCAGCCGCATATCGACAACGAGAAAATCGCGATGGGCGCGTCGGCCGCCCTCGTCTTCTTCATCGCGCTGATCGTAGTGACGGTGGTCACGATGAAGCTCGCCGATTTCATCATCGATTCGCGCATCGGCGCGCTCGACCGGACGCTCGGCTTTCTTTACGGCGCGGCGCGCGGCATCCTGGTGGTGGCGGTGGCGCTCATGTTCTTCAATTGGCTGGTCGGCGAGAACCCGCCGCTCTGGGTGAAGGAAGCGAAATCGCGGCCGCTTCTGGAGAACATCGGAAACCGGATCGAGGCGATGCTGCCGGCGGATGCGGAAAACTCGATCCTGAAACACCTCAAGCCGGAGGTCGCGCCCGATAGCGACAGCGCGGTTCCAGACGGTACCGCGCCCGATAATGGCGGAAAAAATACGGGCGGAGAAAAAGACACGGCGCCGGCCGGGAGCGGACAGACAAACGGCTGAGCAGGTTGCAATCCGGCGCCTGCGTGCGCATCTGAAAGGCCATGCGGATGTCAGACATGGATAACGAGCCGATCGCCGCGGAAGGCGATGCTTTCCACGACGAATGCGGCGTGTTCGGTATTTTCGGCCGGCAGGACGCTGCGGCGATCGTGACGCTTGGGCTGCACGCGCTCCAGCATCGCGGCCAGGAGGCGGCCGGCATCGTCTCCTATGACGGCACGCAGTTCCACGTCGAGCGCCATATCGGACTGATCGGCGACACCTTCACCAAGCCCGCGGTGCTGGAGCGCCTGAAGGGCACGCGCGCCATCGGCCATACGCGCTATGCGACGACCGGCGGAGCGGGCCTGCGCAACGTGCAGCCGCTCTTCGCCGAGCTTGCCGACGGCGGCTTCGCGGTGGCGCATAACGGCAACATCACCAACGCCATGACGGTGCAGCGCACGCTGCAGAAGCAGGGCTCCATCTTTTCCTCGACCTCCGACACGGAGACGATCCTGCATCTCGTCGCGACCAGCCGGGAGAAGGACTTCATCTCGCGCTTCACCGACGGGATCAGGCAGCTCGAAGGCGCATTCTCGCTGGTGGCGCTGTCTTCCAAGAAGCTGATCGGTTGCCGCGACCCGCTCGGCATCCGCCCGCTCGTGCTCGGCGACCTGGACGGCTCCTATATCCTCGCCTCGGAGACCTGCGCGCTCGACATCATCGGCGCGCGGTTCGTGCGCGACCTGAAGCCGGGCGAACTCGTCATCATCGACGGCAAGGGCATCGAGAGCCGCTTTCCCTTCGAGGAGCAGAAGCCGCGTTTCTGCATTTTCGAATATGTCTATTTCGCCCGGCCAGACTCGCTGGTCGAGGGACGCAACGTCTATGACGTGCGCAAGCGCATCGGCGCGGAGCTTGCGCGGGAAAGCCCGGTCGAGGCCGACCTCGTCGTGCCGGTCCCGGACTCAGGTACGCCGGCGGCCATCGGCTTCGCGCAGGAAGCCACGCTTCCCTTCGAACTGGGTATCATCCGCAACCATTATGTCGGCCGTACCTTCATCCAGCCGACCGATTCGATCCGGCACATGGGCGTGAAGCTGAAGCACAACGCCAATCGCCGCATTCTCGAAGGCAAGCGCGTCGTGCTAGTGGACGATTCCATCGTGCGCGGCACCACCAGCCAGAAGATCGTGCAGATGGTGCGCGATGCGGGCGCGCGCGAGGTGCATATGCGCATCGCCTCGCCGCCGACCCGCTCGTCCTGCTTCTACGGTGTGGACACGCCGGAAACGTCGAAGCTGCTCGCTTCGCGCATGTCGGTGGAGGACATGGCGGAGTTCATCCGCGTCGATTCGCTCGGCTTCCTGTCGATCGACGGCCTCTACCGCGCCGTCGGCGAGGCTGCGCGGAACAACGAGGTGCCGCAATTCTGCGACGCCTGCTTCACCGCGCAATACCCGACCCGGCTCGCCGACCACGAGGGCGCCGACAATGTCCGCACGCTTTCGCTGCTGGCGGGCGGAAGCTGACCGCGCCGCTTCTCAGCCTGCGAGCAGCTTCAGCCCGGCGATCCCCGCCACGATCAACGCGATGCAACCGAGGCGCATCGCCGTTGCCGGCTCGCCGAAAAGCGCAATGCCGAGCAAAGCCGTCCCGACCGTGCCGATACCCGTCCACACGGCATAGGCCGTGCCGAGCGGGAGCGTGCGCAGCGCAAGGCCGAGCAGGCCAAGGCTGATGATCATCGACACCGCCGTGCCGAGGCTCGGCAGAAGACGTGTAAAACCTTCGGTGTATTTGAGGCCTACCGCCCACCCAACTTCAAACAGGCCGGCGGCGAAAAGAAGGGCCCAAGCCATCCTCGTCTCCTTCAAAAAAAGGCGATGAGGTCGTCCCCACCCGAAATGATTGGAAAACGCCGGGGTCGTCCCCGGCATTGCCAATATAGGTGCCCTCTCCCGCCGATCAACACCACGCGCGTCATCCCGGTTTCCGACGCATGCGGAGCAGGCGTAGGAAGACTGGATCTACTCCGTAGTAGTGAAGTTGGCACGACGGCTCCGGAATGGATCCCGGTCTTTCAGCTGTCGCTTCGCGCCACCCGAAAACCGGGATGACGGCCTTGGACGACCGCTACGTCACCGTATGCATTCCCCCGAAAACGCTCCTGCGCAGCGCCAGCACATCGCCCGGCCCATGCACCGCCGCGAACAAGAGACCCGCCACGAAGGTGAAATGGTCCACGAAAAAGCCGAACTCGTTCTGGTTTCCCGCCCAGTGCGACGGCCCATGGAAGGCGAAGGCGAGGAAGATGACATAGACGATGGCCAGCAACGCCGCTTCCGAGAAATACGCGCCACTCAGAAAGGCCAGCACCAGCGCTATCTCGAAGATGGCGGCGAGCCATGCAAGCGCGAGCGGGAACGGAAAACCGGCCGCCGCGATATAGGAAGCCGTCTCGGCCATGCCGGCGAACTTGAAGGCGGCGGCCATCAGGAAGACCGCCGCGAAGATCAGCCGCGCGGCCAGGATTGCGATCGCTTTCATGTCGTCCCTCCTCGGGAATGGTTTGGACTTCTCCGAGGACGTCCGATGCCGCCCGATCCCGACATGGTGCCGCACTGTGCCGCCGCCGGGTTCCGTTTGTCGCTGAAACATAATATCGGAGACACAGGACAAGCTTCAGCAGATCGGTTTCCTGATGACGACAGTTCCCGACCTTTCCGGCCGCATCGCGCTCGTCACCGGCGCCTCGCGCGGTATCGGCTATCAACTGGCCAAGCAGATGGCCGGAGCCGGTGCGCATGTCATCGCGGTCGCGCGCACGGTCGGCGGGCTGGAGGAACTGGACGACGAGATCAAGGCTGCCGGCGGCCAGGCCACGTTGGTACCGCTCGACCTGACCGACATGGCGGGCATCGACCGGCTGGGCGGCGCTATCTTCGAGCGCTGGGGCAAGCTCGACGTCATGGTGGCGAATGCCGGCATTCTCGGCATCATCTCGCCGGTCGGCCATATCGAGGCAAAGGTCTTTGAGAAGGTGATGACGATCAACGTCACGGCAACGTGGCGGCTGATCCGCTCCATGGAGCCGCTGTTGAGGAAATCCGACGCCGGCCGCGCCATCCTGCTCTCGTCAGGCGTGGCACATTCCGCGCGCGCTTTCTGGAGCGCCTACGCCGCCTCGAAATCGGCGGTGGAGACGATGGCGCGATGCTGGGCGGAGGAGACGAAGAACACGCCGCTCAGGGTCAATTCGGTCAATCCGGGCGCCACCCGCACCGCCATGCGCGCGCAGGCCATGCCGGGCGAAGACCCGGACACGCTGCCGAACCCAGCCGAGGTGGCCGCGAAAATCCTGCCGCTGGCCGGCCCGGCGCTCACCGAGACCGGAATGCTGTTCGACGTTCGCGAGGGCCGGTTCAAGGGATATGTCGAACCCGCCTGAGAGGCGCGGCCAAAGCCGCGCCGTAGCTTTCAGCCACGCATCGTCTTCAGCGCGGCCGCCCAGCGGTAAAGCTCCGCAAGCATGGTCTTTGCGCCGTCGACCATCATGTCCGCCGGCTCGAACACGTCTTCCTTGATGTGCTGGCCGAAGAACCGGATGCTGACAGATTCCGGGATCGGCATCACTTTCACGGTGGTCAGCGTCTGCTTTTCCATCTGCTGGGCGCGCAGGCCGCCCGACACGCCGCCATAGCTGACGAATCCGGCCGGCTTGTAGGCCCATTCGCTGCTCAGATACGACACCGCGTTGATGAAGGAGGGCGGCGCGCCGTAATTGTATTCCGGCGTCACGAAGACGAAGGCGTCGCCCTTTTCGATCGTCGCGCTCCATTTCTTCGTATGTTCGTGAACATATTTCCTGGCGCGCGGATGTTCCGGCTCGTCGAGCACCGGCAGGTTGAAATCGGCCAGGTCAAGAAGCTCGGCGTCGAACTGCGAATTCGCCACCGCATATTCATGGAACCAGCGCCCGACCGGCGGACCCTTGCGCCCCGGTCGCGTGCTCACGATGATGGTTTGAAGTTTCAATGCCACATGCGTCTCCTGTTTTGCTGGCTGGCCGTCATAAAGCAGGAACGCACCATTCGCAAAGGCGACGCCCGTGTCAGGATCGGATCATGCGACCCGACGAACGTCTTGTTAATGCCGCAAGGTACGGGATAATTGCTCATCGTCGATTCGACCGATGAAACATCGGCTTTCAGGAGGAAATGATGGCTGCCGCGGCAACATTCGTCTGGTGGCTTGTCGTATCCAGCCCGCAGGGCGGGATGGTCGTCATGCCGAATTCCTTCGATACCCGCGACGCCTGCGTGGCCGCCGTGACCGAGTTCCAGAAGAACGCGGCGCAGGTGAACTGGGTCATGCAGTGCGTCCCGACTCCGGACCAGAGTTTCGAATAACAGCCGGCCCCTTGCCGAGCCAGCCGAAGGCGACCAGGCAAGGCAAGCTGTCCACAGAAGCGCATTTGCGCTGTTGACGTGCGCTCATCTTCCACTACCCTTTGTCTTTCCGGTGGGGATCAGGGGGACCAAACTGCTGGGAGGTGTGGCATGATCCAGACCGTTGCAGTCGTCTTCGGCGTCGTTCTGACATGGCTCGCCGTGGCGCTCTATCTCGTCGAACGGCTGGGCCTGAGCCTTCACCAGGCCATCCTCTATGTGCTGCTGAAGATCGCCTATCGAATCGACGACAGCCTGCTCAGGCCCGCCCGCAAGGCCGAATCGCCAATCATCTATGTGGTGCTGCACCAGTCCCGGCTCGACCCGGCCCTGATGTTGTCGCTGCTGCCGCCGGAGACGCTGCATATCCTCGACCCGGAATCGGCGCAGTCCATCTGGCTGGAGCCGTGGCGCGAACTTGCCCGGACCATCGAATTCAAGGCGCATCACGTTTTCGTCAGCCGCCGGCTGGTCCGGCACCTGCGGGGCAAGGGCCGGTTGGCGGTCTACCTGCCCGACGAGGTAGAGCCGGACGCCAAGTCCTTCCGGCTCTACCGGGCGGTTGCGCGAATCGCCACGAAGTCCGACGCCAGGATCGTCCCGATATTCGTCGGCGGCTCGCGCCATTCCTGGTTCTCGCTTTCTGCGCCCGCGATAGCGCCGCGCAGATTCTTGTCGAAGCTTGCGATCACCGCGCTGACGCCGACCACCATCACCGAATTGAGGGAGCGGCCGAGCCGTCCTCCGGCGACCGCCTCCAACGCGCTGTTCGATTATTGCGCGACAGCGCGGTTCATGGCCGCCGATCGCTCGCGCAGCCTGTTTTGCGCCGTGCGCGATGCAGCCGATCTTTACGGCCCTGACCGCACCGTGCTCGGCGACGGCGCGCGGGCGCTCACCTATCGGCGGCTTCTGGCCGGTGCGCGGCGCGTCGGCAAGCGGCTGGCGGCGGTGACGAAGGACGGCGAGACGGTCGCTCTCCTTCTGCCGGGCGGTCCGGAACTCGCCGTTTCGCTGCTTGCCTTGAACACTGGCGGCCGCGTCGCAGCGCTTCCCGACCTCGATTCGGGTGCCGAAAGGATGGCGGCAGCGCTTGAAGCGGCGGAGATAAAAACGGCCCTTTCCTCGCATCGTCATGTCGAGGAAGCCGGACTGGCCGATCTTGTCGCGGCGCTGGAGGAGCGCGGCATCCGCGTGATATGGCTGGAGGAGATCGAGCGGTCGGCTTCACTCATCGCAAGGCTTGCCGCGCGAAAGCTCGGGCACCGGCCGCTCGCGGGAAAAGGCCCGGGCCGGCCGGCCGTTGTGTTCTTCAGGACGGAAGGCGACCGCGAACCCGTGGCCGCCCTCTTGTCCGACCGCAACCTGCTGTCAAACGCCATGCAGATCGCCGCGCGGATAGCGTTCACGCCGCGCGACAGGGTTCTCAACGCGCTTCCCGCCTCCGATGCGCTCGGCCTGACGGCCGGCCTCCTCATCCCGTTGCTGTCAGGGGCGGAAACGAGGTTTGCCCCGCCATCCGCGACATCGGCGCCGTATCCGGCTTTTCGCGCCGGCGCCGATCCCAACATCATCATCGGCACGGACGCGTCCCTCGCCACCTATGCCGGGAAGGCGGAAGCCGGCTCAGCCAAGCCGCGAACGGCAATAGCCGGCAGCGCTGGCCTGCGCCCGGAAACCGCCAGGCTTTGGGCGGATCGTTTCGGTATGCCGATCCTCGAAGCGCTCGGCCTGCCGGAAGCCGGTGGAGCGGTCGCGATCGGCAGCCTGACCCACAACCACGCCTCTACCGCCGGCAGGCTTCTGCCCGGCATCGATATCCGGCTTGAGCAGGTGGAGGGAATGACCGATGGCGGGCGCCTGTGGCTATGCGGGCCGAATGTCATGCTCGGATATTTGCATGGCGACGCGCCCGGCATCCTGCAGCCGCCGCTCGGCGGATGGCACGACACCGGCGAAGCTGTCTCGGCGGATCGCGAGGGCTATTTCACGCTGCACGGCCGCGCCGAGCGCATCGTTGCGGTGGCGGGCGAAATCGTGTCGCTCGACACGATCGAGGCACTGGCGAACGCGTTATGGCCACATGCGCGACATGCGGCGGTCGCTGTCGCGGACAGGCGCAAGGCCACTCGTATCGTGCTGGTGACCACCCAAAACGACGCCAGTCGCGATGCCCTGTTGCAATCGGCCGAGGCGGCCGGCTTGTCGGAAAAGGTCGCGCCGGCCGACATCGTCAAGGTCGAGGAACTTCCCCGGACGGAGGCCGGCAGGATCGATTATGCTCGCGTCTCAGACATCGCGCGGACCCAAAAAAATCGTGCCAGGGCCGCCTGAACGCGCCTTCCACTCTCAGGGCGTGTTGTCCTCGCCGCGTGTATCGGCAGGGTCGGGCGCCGCTTCCAACCCGTCGCCCAGATCGGATTGCGGGTCGATCCCTTCCTTTTCCGCGCGGCGCGAATAGGCGCGGAATCCGAAGGGCAGGCTCCCCAGGTAGATCAGCGCCGAAACGGAAAGCGTTTGCCAGGTGTAGTTCGCCAGAAGCGAGACATAGAACACCACGACCAGAATCAGCGGCAGTACGATGTCGCGATGGACCTTGGTGCTGATCCCCTTGCCGGAATAGACCGGCAATCGGCTGATCAGAAGCATCGCCACAAGAACGGCATAGACCGTCGAGACATAGGCGAAGACAGGCGTCCGCGCGACGCCGAGGAAACCCAGATAGGCCGGCAGCAGCACCAGGACGGCGCCCGCCGGCGCCGGCACGCCGACGAAATAATCCGTCTGCCGGCCGGGAGGGTTCGGACCCTCGCCCATGACGTTGAACCGCGCGAGGCGCAGTCCGCAGGCGATGGCGAAGAGAAGCGCGGCGATCCAGCCGAGTCCCCGCGCACCCTGCAGCACGTAGGCATAGAGAACCAGCGCGGGCGCGACGCCGAAATTGACGATGTCGGCAAGCGAATCCATCTGCGCCCCGAACTTCGTCGTCGCCTTCAGCATCCGCGCCGTACGACCGTCGATACCGTCGAGGAACGCAGCCACCAGCACCATCATGACCGCCGTCTCGAAGCGCCCCTCGAAGGCAAGCCTTATGCCCGAAAGGCCCGCGCAGATCGCGAGCACCGTGATGACGTTGGGCACGATCATCCTGAGCGGGATTTCGCGTATGCGCGGACCGCCCATGCCATGCGGCTCGAAGGGTGGAAAAGGACCGACCATTTTTTGTCTACGATACGCGGACGAGCGGTGGGGTAGCCTCGCCGCCGAATTCCGCCAGCACCGTCTCGCCGGCTATGGCCGTCTGGCCGACAGCCACGCGCACCGTCGCACCGACCGGAAGGTAGACATCGACGCGCGAGCCGAAGCGGATCAGGCCGAAGCGCTCGCCGATGCCGATATCGCCGCCGGCGCTTGCCCAGCACAGGATGCGGCGCGCCACGAGGCCGGCGATCTGCACGACCGCCACCGTGCCGTTCGGGCTCTCGATGACGAGGCCGTTGCGCTCGTTCTCGGCACTCGCCTTGTCGAGTTCGGCGTTCAGATACTTGCCGGGCCTGTGCTCGATGCGGGCGATACGGCCACGCACGGGGGCACGGTTCACATGGCAGGAAAACACGTCCATGAAGACCGAGATACGGATCATCTCGCCGGCTTCGAGGTCGAGTTCGCGCGGCGGCACGGCGGGGCCGACCGAACTGATCCTGCCATCGGCGGGGCTCACTACCCAGCGATCGTCGGCTGGCGTCACGCGCTGCGGATCGCGGAAGAAATAGGCGCACCAGGCGGTGAGCACGAGGCCGATCCAGAAAAGCGGCGTCCAGGCCATGCCAAGCAAAAGCGAGGCGACGGCGAAAGCGGCGATGAAAGGGTAACCTTCACGACGAACGGGCACGAAGGCATTGCGGATCGTGTCGACGAGGCTCATTGCCGGACGGGTCTCCCTTGCCCGGCATTGCATAGAGCAAAGCCCGACGCGCTGCAACGCCGTCAGACCGCTTGCGGGGCCGATGCCCGTTCTGCCATGATCGCGGACGACAAGAGGTCGGAGAATGCAAGAAATGGCGAAGAAGCGGATCGTGTTCACGGGCGGGACCGGCAAGGCCGGCCGGCATGTCGTTCCCTATCTGGTAGGGCGAGGCCACGAGGTCCTGAACGTCGATCTCAAGCCGCTCGACAGCCCCGGCGTCAACACGCTGATCGCCGATGTGTGCGACAGCGGCCAGGTCTTCAACGCGCTGTCGATGCATTTCGGCTTCGGCGGCTACGAGACGGGCAAAGGCCCCGCCCCTGTCGACGCGGTGGTGCATTTCGCCGCCATTCCGCGCGTCCTGATCGAACCGGACAACGAAACGTTCCGCGTCAACACCATCGGCACCTATAACGTCATCGAGGCGGCGGTTAAGCTCGGCATCCGCAAGATCGTCATCGCGTCGAGCGAGACGACCTACGGCGTCTGCTTCGCCGAGGGGGCAAAGGATTTCCACTCCTTCCCGCTGGAGGAGGATTACGACACCGATCCGATGGACAGCTACGGCCTGTCCAAGGTCTTGAACGAAAAGACGGCGCGCGCCTTCGCCATGAGGAGCGGCGCCGACATATACGCGCTCAGGATCGGCAACGTCATCGAGCCGCACGAATACGGCATGTTCCCGAAATTCATAGCCGATCCGCCGTCGCGCAAGCGCAACGCCTGGAGTTACATCGATGCGCGCGACCTCGGGCAGATCGTGCATCTGTGCATCGAGAAGGACGGGCTCGGCTTCCAGGTCTTCAACGCGGTCAACGACACGATCACGGCCAACATGCCGACGATGGAATTCCTGAAGAAATACGCTCCCGGCACGCCGATCACCCGCGAAATCCCCGGCTTGGAGGCGCCGCTCTCCAACCGAAAGGCGCGCGAGATGCTGGGTTTCCGGGAGGAACATGACTGGCGGAAATACGTGAAAGGCGCGTGAGGAGATCACGCCGCGCAATCAGTGCGTCGCTTGATCCCGATCAATCAAGATAGCTTCCAGCGCCAGCGTCACCATTTCCGTCAGCGACGACTGGCGCGCGGCGGGGTCGAGGGCCGCGCCGGTGATGAGGCAGTCGCTCATGGTACAGATGGCGAGCGCGCGGGCGCCGGCGCGGGCGGCGACCGTGTAGAGCGTGCTCGCTTCCATCTCGACACCCAGCACACCGTGGTCGGTCAGGACCTGATATCGCTCCTCCGGCCCATAGAAGAGATCGCTCGAAACGATGCCGCCGACATGCGCCCTGATGCCGCGCCGCGCCGCCTCGTCGGCTGCGGCTCTGAGCAGGCCGAAATCGGCGACGGGCGCGAATTCGAAGGGCTGGAAGGCGGCTCGGTTCATGGCGCTGTCGGTCGACGCCGTCTGCGCAAGGACCACGTCGCGCAGCTTGACGCTCGGATGGATGCCGCCGCAGGTGCCGACGCGGACCAGCGCCTTGGCGCCATAGAAATGGATCAGTTCATGGGCGTAGATCGCCGTCGAGGGCTGGCCCATGCCGGTCGCCTGCACGCTTACGGCCAGGCCCTTGTAATTTCCGGTGAAGCCGAGGCAGTTGCGGATGCCGTTCACCTGCCGGGCATTGTCGAAAAAAGTCTCCGCGATCCACTTCGCGCGCAGCGGATCGCCCGGCAAAAGCACAGTCTCGGCATAGTCTCCGAGCTTTGCCTCCAGATGCGGCGTCATTCGTTTTCCTGTAACCGGTTGTTTCTTCTGGATGTCTGTCCGACTGCAACAATAATTATCACGAATTTACCGGAAAGGCCCCTCGCTGCCGGATTTTCGCCCCCTATTTCATGCTTGATTGCACCACTTCATATGCAGGGAAAAGCAGCGGATGGCGATGGCTGATCGGCCCCGCCGACAAGCTGCCGTTTTAAGGGGCGGAAGCACATCGCCCCCGGAGGTTTCCATGGCTCCACGAACATTTCATGACGCGTTTCTTGGCCCATCCGATCTGGCGCTGGCGCAGCGTATCCTGGCAGGAATTTGCGCCGACCAGGCGATCGACATCGGCAGCCGCGAGGCCGGCGAAGTCGCCGCGAACGTAATCCGGCAGCTCCAGCGCGGTATCCGCGACGAGGAGCGGCTCATGACGCTGTACGGCCTGACGGGACGGCGCCCGCGTCGTCGCGGCGCGCCGGTTCGCGGCATCGCTCCGTCGAGACACGCCGTTCGCTGACAAGGCCCGTCGGGCGGAACATTTCGGCCGTCGAAGAGTTTCACGCACACCCGCCTCAGGCGCCCACCTGGAGAACAACGACATGCGCTATTTTTTCCACCTTCGCGAAGGCGACAGATTGACCAGGGACGCTGCGGGGACACCCCTTCCGGACCTCGAGAGCGCCATCGACGTCGCCAAGATCCACGCCAACGCGCTGGTCGACAAGGCGGCCCGTTCCGGCCGGGCCATCGTTTGGGGCACGGAATACGAGGTGGAAGACGCTTCGGGCCGGCTCGTCATGGTGCTGCCGCTGTCGCATTTCGTAGAGATCGGCCAGGCTGCCTGATCCCGCCCGCCATTTCCCGATAATCCGAACCAATCAACGGCGGGCGCTGCCTGGCGTAGAAGATTATTAAGCCGCGTTCGGTCAGAATATTGTTGCTGACTGATTTGCGGAACGAGGCCGGGCTTGACGAAAACAAGAGTGAAATTCGGCCTCGGTTTCGTGGCTGCCGCCCTTATGGCTTTCGCGCTCGCCGCTTGCGGCACCGCCGTCCATGAGACGGGTCCGGGAGCCGGCGTTTCGGCATCGGCGGCCTCGACGATCGCTGAATTGCGGCGTGAGAACGGCGTCCAACCTCTCAAGGCGGATACGGCGCTGGAAAGGGCGGCGTTACAGCAGGCCGGCTACATGGCGCGTTCCGGCCAGATGGACCACACGACTCGCCTCGGCCGCGATTTCGCCAGCCGCATGAAGAGGGACAAAATCCACGGCCTGCGCGCCGAGAACATCGCCTATGGAGCGTTCGACACCTCCAAGGTGCTGGATGTCTGGATGCATTCGCCGCCGCACCGGAAGAACATGCTCGACGCGAGGATAAAACGCTTCGGCCTGGCCTATGTGAGCGATGGAAAGGGCCGCCGCTACTGGGCCATGGTGATGGCAGACTGAGAATCTAGCCCGCCTTGTTCGCCTCGTTCCCTGACCGCAGGCCGGCCTCATAGGCTTTCCGCGCCCATAGAGCGAATTCGTCCGGATCGTCCACGGCGCTGTCCGGCACGGTCCAGTACGGCATGGCGACCAGCTTGCCATGACGCGAGCCGGTATAGGTCCATTGGCGGGCGCCGGCGGCTTCGAAATCGGGCGCGCTGACGGCATCCGCCTTCAGCATCAACTCGCCCCTGATTTCGACCGCGACGATGACCCCGCCATGATAGATTCCCTTGCCACCGAAGAGCCGGCGGATACTGACCGGCCCGAGACCGGCGAAGAGATCGGTGATCGCGTCGTTGTCCATCACCCGATCATGCCAAAGGCCGAATGCCTTGTCATGCCGGCATGGCGCATCAACTATAGGTTCCTGCCGCAAACTGACAGAAAGGAACGGCCCATGGCGATGAAACTCGAAGGTTCCTGCCGCTGCGGCGCCGTGCGCTTTACCGTCGGCAGCCACACGCCGGTGCCTTACCAGCTCTGCTACTGCTCGATCTGCCGCAAACAGCAGGGCGGCGGCGGCTACGCCATCAATCTCGGCGCGGATGCGGCGACGCTGGAGATCGAGGGCAAGGAGCATCTCGGCATCTATCGCGCCGAAATCGAGGATGACGAGCATCCGGTCCGCGAGACCTCGACGGGCGAGCGCAGTTTCTGCCGGGAATGCGGCACCGCGCTCTGGCTCTACGATCCGACCTGGCCGGACCTGGTCCATCCCTTCGCCTCGGCGATCGACACGGACCTGCCCGAGCCGCCGGAAAGGGTTCATCTGATGCTGAAATACAAGGCGAACTGGGTCGAGCCGGATATCCGCGAGAACGATGCGACCTTCGAGCTTTATCCGGAGGATTCAATCGCCGACTGGCACAAAAAGCGGGGATTGTGGGTGGATTAGTGCCCCGTCAGGCCGCCCCCGCCCTCGCCTCGGCCAGCGCCTTCAGTTCAGCCGGCTTGAGTTCGACCGATTCGCCGCAGCCGCAGGCGGAAGTCTGGTTGGGATTGCGGAAGGTGAAGCCGGTGCGGAGCGTGGTCACCTCGAAATCCATCTCGGTGCCGAGGAGGAACAGCGCCGCCTCCGGCGCCACCCACACATGCGCCCCGGCATGCTCGATGTGGTCGTCCTTGGGATTGGGCTCCGCCACCAGGTCGACCGTGTATTCCATGCCCGCGCAGCCGCCTTTCTTGACGCCGACGCGAACGCCGTTCGCCCCCTGGCGCGCAGCGACGATCTCGCGCACGCGCGCGGCCGCGCCATCCGTTATGCTGATAACCTGAAATCTGCCCATTCTCGTCTCCATCGCCTGCGGGTTAAAGGCCCGTGGTGTGAATCCCATGTGCTGAAAATGGTGCGAAAGCGTGGTGGACGCAAGCCCAAGCATTTCGGCGCACCCGTTCAAAACTTGGAACCTGCGACCCTACTGGGCGGTTAACAGGCATCCTCAACCCAAGGAGAGACCGATGAAAACGCTCGTATCCAGCCTTCTCGCCGCCGGGATTCTGGCTGCCGGCACCGGATTTGCCCTTGCCGACACCGTGGTCATCGCCCCGGCGCAGCAGAAGGTCATCCACGAATATGTCGTCAAGCAGGATTCCGCCCCCGTGGTTCTTCCTTCTGACACGGCGGTAGAGGTCGGCACCGTGGTGCCCGAAACGGTCGAAATCCGCCAGCTCGACGTGCCGGATATGCAGGTCCAGTATGACTACATGATCGTCAACGGCCAGACCGTTCTGGTCGACCCGCAAACCCGCAAGATCGTGCAGATCATCCATTAATCGCCATTCCGGCGGTGCGGGCGTGCTCCGGCGCGCCCGCCAGTACCGGTTCGCTCAATACCAGCCAAGCGCGACCTGCGCCTCTTCCGACATGCGGTCCGGCGTCCATGGCGGGTCGAACACCATATCCACGTCGACGTCCGACACCCCCTCCACCGCGCTGACTGCATTCTGCACCCAGCCGGGCATCTCTCCGGCGACCGGGCAGCCCGGCGCGGTCAACGTCATCTCGATCTTCACCGAACGGTCGTCCTCGATATCGATCTTGTAGATGAGGCCGAGTTCGTAGATGTCGGCCGGAATCTCGGGGTCGTAGACGGTCTTCAGTGCCGAAACGATATCGTCGGTCAGCCGCGCCAGTTCGTCGGGAGGAATGGACGACGCCGAATAGGGGCTCGCAACCGCCGTGGCGGCCTCTTCGGTTATCTTCGCAGCCATGTCGTTCATAATGTCATCCAAAGAATTTACGGGCCTTTTCCAGCGCTTCGGCGAGCGCGTCCACTTCCGCCCTCGTATTATATAGGCCAAAAGAGGCGCGACAGGTAGAATTCGTGCCGAAACGCTGCAGCAGCGGCTGGGCGCAATGGGTGCCGGCGCGGACGGCCACCCCCTGCCTGTCGATCACCATCGACACGTCGTGCGGATGAATGCCTTCCAGATTGAAGGAGACGATCGCTCCCTTGCCCGGAGCGTTGCCGTAGATGCGCAGCGAGTTGATGGCGGAAAGCCGCTCATGCGCATAGTCGCGCAAGTCCGCTTCGTGGGCCGCGATCGCCTCGCGGCCAATCCCTTCCATGTATTCCAGTGCTACACCCAGCCCGATCGCCTGCACGATCGGCGGCGTGCCGGCCTCGAAGCGGTGCGGCGGATCGTTATAGGTCACCATGTCCTGGGTCACGTCGAAGATCATCTCGCCGCCGCCCTTGAAGGGCCGCATCCCTTCCAGCATTTCCTTGCGCCCGTAGAGAACGCCGATACCCGAAGGCCCGTAGACCTTGTGGCCGGTGAAGGCATAGAAGTCGCAACCGAGATCGCGCACGTCGACGGGCAGGTGGACCGCGCCCTGCGAACCGTCCACCAGCACCGGAATGCCGCGCTCATGCGCGATGCGGACGATCTCCTTGATCGGCGCCACCGTGCCGAGCACGTTCGACATCTGGCTGATGGCGACGAGTTTCGTCTTTTCCGTCAGGCGCTTCTCGAACTCCTCGACATGCAGCACCCCGTCGTCGTCCACCGGCACCCAGACGAGCTTCGCGCCCTGGCGCTCGCGGATGAAATGCCACGGCACGATATTGGAATGATGCTCCATGATGGAAAGCACGATCTCGTCGCCCTCGCCGATCCTCGGCATGCCGAAGCCGTAGGCGACCGTGTTGATCGCCTCGGTGGCGTTGCTGGTGAAGACGATCTCTTCCGTGCTTTCGGCGTTCAGGAAGCGGCGTACGCTCTCGCGCGCCTTCTCGTAGGCGTCGGTCGAGGCGTTGGAGAGGAAATGCAGGCCGCGATGCACATTGGCATATTCTTCGCGGTAGGCATGGGCGACGGCGTCGATGACAGCTTCGGGCTTCTGCGCCGAAGCGCCATTGTCGAGATAGACGAGCGGCTTGTCGTGGACCTTACGCGACAGGATCGGGAAGTCGCGGCGGATCGCCTCGACGTCGTAGGTACTGCTCTCGACCTTCTGATCCATGTCTTCCGCTTTCGTGATTCCCTTACCATCTCATCCATGCTCGACGAACCAGTCGTCGAGCTTGGCTTCCAGCGCCTCGACGATCGGCTCGTCCTCCAGCCCCTCGATCACTTCGGCGAGGAAAGCCTTGACCAGGAGGCCCCGCGCCGTCTTCTCGTCGATGCCGCGCGCCATCAGGTAGAAGAGGCTGTTGCGGTCGATCTCGGCGACGGTAGCGCCATGGCCGCAGACGACGTCGTCGGCGAAAATCTCCAGTTCCGGCTTCACGGAGAAGCCGCCTTCGTCGGAGAGAAGCAGCGTGTTGCAGGCCATCTTGGCGTCGGTCTTCTGCGCCTGCTGCGCCACCCTGATCTGGCCCTGGAAGGCGCCCTCGGCCTTGTCGGTGACGATGTTGCGGACGATTTCCGTGGAATTGGTCCCGAAAGCCGAATGGTCGAGCACCATGGTCACGTCGCAATGCGTCGAGCCTGCCAGAAGATTGACGCCGCGCAGCGTGAATTCTCCGCCTTCGCCCTTGGCGTCGACGCGGATTTCCTGGCGCACGAGCCTGCCGCCGAGATTCATCACGAACAGCGTCAGCTTTGCGTTCTTGCCGATCCAGGCGTTGAACTGGCCAAGATGGGTGGCGCCGACCGGCTGTTTCTGGACGATCAGCCAGCGCAGCTCGGCATTGTCACCCACCACGATATTGGTCACGGACGAGGCAAGCGCATCACCCGTGCCGACATGGCGCTCGATCACCGTCGCCTTCGCGCCATCGCCTACACGAGCGCCAAGGCGTGTATGCACCTGGCCGCCGGCCTGCGCGCTCTGGATCTCGATGGGCGTTGCCGGCGCGGCACCGTCCGCAATGTCGAGGAACCAGCCATCGGCGGCGAGTGCGGCGTTGATGGCGCCGACCGCGTCATCGTCCGTGACAGGCTGGAGGGCCGGCGCAAAACCACCCTTGGCCAGTTTTTCGGCGGCGGACGCGATGGTCACGCCTTCGACGGCGGGAGCCTTCCCCGCCTTGCCGTTCAGGATCGGCAGGATGGTCGAGCCTTCGAGCAGCGGTGCCACCGTCGCGGCATGCGCGTTCGCGTCGAACGGCGGCACCAACGTCAGCAGCCGGCGCAGGTCGGTGTAGTGCCAGGCCTCGACCTTGCGGTTGGGCAGCCCGCGGGCTTGCAGTGCCGCGACCGCCTCCTTGCGTCGGGCCGTGACCGACGCGTCTCCCGGCAAATCCGGCAGGCGCGCGGCAAAAGTGTCGATCAGCGCCGTCTCGGCCGCCGTGCGAATCTGGCTTGTTTGCATGTTCATTGTCACATCCCGCCGGTCAGGCCGCCTCTTCGATCACGCCGGCATAGCCGTTTTCTTCAAGCTCCATCGCCAGCGTCTTGTCGCCCGACTTCACCACCTGCCCCTTGTAGAGGACATGCACGCTGTCGGGCACGATATACTCGAGCAGGCGCTGGTAGTGGGTGATGACGATGATGGCACGATCCGGCGCTCTCAGCGCATTGACGCCCTCCGCCACGATCTTCAGCGCGTCGATATCGAGGCCCGAATCGGTCTCGTCGAGCACGCAGAGCCTTGGCTCCAGCAGTTTCATCTGGAGGATCTCGGCGCGCTTCTTCTCACCGCCGGAAAAGCCGACATTGAGCGGCCGCTTGAGCATCGCCATGTCGATCGACAGCGCTCCCGTCGCCTCGCGAACGCGCTTCAGGAATTCCGGCACCTTCAGCGGCTCCTCGCCGCGCGCCTTGCGCTGCGAGTTCATCGCCACCTTGAGGAACTCCATCGTGGCCACGCCAGGTATCTCCATCGGATACTGGAAGGCCAGGAAGATGCCCTTCGCCGCGCGCTCGGCCGGATCGAGTTCGAGGATGGACTCGCCATTATAGAGGATTTCACCCTCCGTCACCTCGTAGTCGTCGCGGCCGGCGAGCACGTAGGAGAGCGTCGACTTGCCCGAGCCGTTCGGCCCCATGATGGCGGCGATCTCGCCGTCCTTGACGGTGAGGTTCAGCCCGCGGATGATCTCGGTGCCGGTCTCGGCGATGCGGGCGTGCAGATTTCTGATTTCAAGCATTTTTCTTCTTTCGGTTCATTGTGGGCGGATGGCGTAACCGGGATATTTCCCAAGCTATCGCGCGCTACCCCAGCGCCAGCGCCATTCGCCGGCCATCTTGACCCTTACCAGCCAGACGAAGCCCAATATCAAAAGGGCTTCCAGTCCCAGAAAAAGGAACCATTGCCAGGTTTCGGGTCGTCGCTCGTCACCCGACCAGCCGATCAATATGAACGCTGCAATGGCGTGGGCCGTGCAAAAGCCGGCCGTCGCCAGCCAGCCCTTCCAGTTCGCGGGCGACGCTCCGTAACCGTATGCCTTGGGCGCAAACCACGGGTCGGAAGTCACTACCCCACGCTCCCCTCAAGCGAGATGCCGATGAGTTTCTGCGCCTCGACGGCGAACTCCATCGGCAATTGCTGGATGACGTCCTTGACGAAACCGGAGACGATCAGCGCGATCGCTTCCTCTTCGGGGATGCCGCGCTGCATGACGTAGAAGAGCTGGTCTTCCGCGATCTTGGAGGTCGTCGCCTCGTGTTCCAGCCGCGCGGTCGCATTCTTCGCCTCGATATAGGGCACGGTGTGCGCACCGCATTCGTTGCCGATCAGGAGACTGTCGCAATTGGTGAAATTGCGCGCGTTGGCCGCCTTGCGGTGTACGGAGACCTGACCGCGATAGGTGTTGTTCGAATTGCCGGCCGAGATGCCCTTGGAGATGATGCGGCTCGTGGTGTTCTTCCCCAGATGCAGCATCTTGGTGCCCGAATCGATCTGCTGGTGGCCGTTCGAGACGGCGATCGAATAGAACTCGCCGCTTGAATCGTCGCCGCGCAGGATACAGGACGGATATTTCCAGGTGATGGCCGAGCCGGTCTCCACCTGCGTCCACGAAATCTTGGAGCGGTCGCCGCGGCAATCGCCGCGCTTGGTGACGAAGTTGAAGACCCCGCCCGCCCCATCAGAATCGCCCGGATACCAGTTCTGGACGGTGGAATATTTGATCTCGGCATCGTCCATCGCGATCAGTTCGACCACGGCGGCGTGAAGCTGGTTCTCGTCGCGCTGCGGCGCCGTGCAGCCTTCCAGATAGGAGACGTAGGCGCCCTCCTCGGCGATGATCAGCGTACGCTCGAACTGGCCGGTTTCGCGCTCGTTGATGCGGAAATAGGTGGAAAGCTCCATCGGGCAGCGCACGCCCTTGGGCACATAGACGAAGGAGCCGTCAGTGAAGACCGCCGAGTTCAGCGTGGCGTAGAAATTGTCGCTCGTGGGAACCACGGAGCCGATATATTTCTTCACCAGTTCCGGATATTCGCGGATCGCCTCCGAGATCGGACAGAAGATGACGCCGGCGGCAGCCAGTTCCTTCCGGAAGGTCGTCACCACCGAGACGGAATCGAACACCGCGTCGACGGCCACGCGGCCCGACTGATAGACATTGTCGTCCAGGTTCTCGTCGAGTTCGCTCGGCTCGGTCTGCTTGCGCACGCCGGCCAGAATCTCCTGCTCCTTGAGCGGGATGCCGAGCTTCTCGTATGTCCTCAGGAGTTCCGGGTCGATCTCGTCCAGCGATTTCGGGCCGCCGAAATTCTTCGGCGCCGAATAGTAGGAGATGGCCTGGAAATCGATCTTCGGATAATTCACCCGCGCCCAGTTCGGCTCTTCCATGGTCAGCCAGCGCCTGAAAGCGCCGAGCCGCCATTCGAGCATCCATTCGGGCTCGTCTTTCTTCTTCGAGATGAGACGTATCGTGTCTTCGTCGAGGCCTTTTGGGGCCGTGTCGGACTCGATGATCGTCTCGAAACCGTATTTGTACTGATCCACGTCGATCTTGCGTACGCGCTCGATCGTTTCCTGCACAGCAGGCATTGGCGTTCTCCATCCTCGCCGGGGTCAAGGCCCGGCAGTTGTCGAAATCGCAGAGAGCCGTTCGTCGGCCCTTGCTTATCTAGTGTGCGGCATCGTGGAATAACACCCCCTCGGACTCGGTCCGATCAAGCGATCAATCCGCCTTCTGCTGCACTATTTGCGGCATAAACCGCGTTTCTTCAGGCCGCTTCTCTCCTTGCGTCACGTCTGGCGGCGATACCCGCAAGCGCCGTCCTGAACAATTCCACTTCCGGGGAAGTGGTACGCGGGCCGATCGAAACGCGCAGGCCCCCTTCCCCGTCATGGCCCATCGCCTTGAGCACATGGCTCGGCCCGACGCGGCCCGACGAACAGGCCGAGCCCGCCGAAAGCGCCACGCCCGCAAGGTCGAAAGCGATCTGCGCGGTTTCGGCCTTCAGGCCGGGCAGGCTGAAGAAAACCGTGTTGGGCAGCCTTTCGGCGCCATGGCCGTAGAAGATCGCGTCCGGCGCCAGCCGAACGATCTCCGCCTCGATGGCGTCGCGCATGGCGCGCACAGCGTCCACATCCGCGACAGCAGCCCGCGCTTCCCGCGCTGCCGCGCCGAAGCCGGCGATTGCCGCGATATTCTCGGTGCCGGCCCGATGCCCATGCTCCTGCCCGCCGCCCGGCAAAAGCGGCGCCGGCATCATCAGCCCAGAGGCCGCAACGATGGCGCCCGCACCCTTCGGCCCGCCGATCTTGTGCGAGGAAAGGATCAGGAAGTCGGCGGAGCCGTCTGAAACATCGAGCGGAATCCGTCCAGCGGCCTGAGCGGCGTCGAGCACCACGATGGCGCCTGCCTCACGCGCGGCCCTGCCGATCTCGGCAATCGGCTGGATCACGCCGGTTTCGTTGTTGGCGACTTGCATGGCGACCAGCGCCAGCCCTTCGTTCTTGTCGTGGCGTGCGAGCGCAACGCCCAGCGCCGGGAGATCCACGACGCCTTCGCCGTCGACACCGATGGCCGTCACCCGATCCGACGGAAACCGGCCGCCGCAAAGCACGCAGGGATGATCGGTCGCCAGCACATGGACACGCGAGACGGCGAGCGGCGAACGACCCATGCGATAGTGGGGCGTGAGCAGCGTGGCGGCGGCTTCCGTCGCGCCCGAGGTGAAGACGACGTTTTCGGCCTGGGCGCCGACCAGGGCGGCGACATCGCCGCGCGCCTCGTCGATCACATGGCGGGCGGCCCTGCCCTCCGCATGCACCGAGGAGCCATTGGCAAGATCGAGCGCGGCAAGCATCGCCCCGCGCGCCGTATCCGAGATCGGCGCGCTGGCGTTCCAGTCGAGATAGGCGCGGTCCTTCGCCATCAGTCGCTCAATATAGCTCCAACATGCCGCCTTTGCTCAACGGGCAGCGTTATTTCCTTGAAATCGCAAAGCAAGGCATCCTATCTACCCGCTTTGTCGATGCGGCGGTCCTGCTCTGGTCGGACCGCCATTTTTGAATGGTTCTAAACTAGTTTCTATGGGGGCCGCTTCGAGGCGTCAAGGCGCTTTGAGCCGCACCCAGATCAGTTCGCCGGTCCGTCGCGCGGAATCCGGCGGCGACAAGTGGAGTACAGCATGCCCGAGGTCATCTTTACCGGCCCTGCCGGACGTCTGGAAGGTCGGTACCAGCCGTCCAAGGAAAAGAACGCGCCGATCGCGATCGTGCTTCATCCGCACCCGCAATTCGGCGGGACGATGAACAACAAGATCGTCTACGACCTCTTCTACATGTTCCAGAAGCGCAACTTCACGACGCTCCGCTTCAATTTCCGCTCGATCGGCCGCAGCCAGGGCGAATTCGATCACGGCACGGGCGAGCTTTCCGATGCGGCCGCCGCGCTCGACTGGGTGCAGTCGCTGCACCCCGATTCGAAGAGTTGCTGGGTCGCCGGCTATTCCTTCGGTTCATGGATCGGCATGCAGCTTCTGATGCGGCGCCCGGAGATCGAGGGCTTCATCTCGGTCGCGCCGCAGCCGAACACCTATGATTTCGCCTTCCTCGCGCCCTGCCCGTCTTCCGGCCTCATCATCCACGGGGACGCCGACAAGGTGGCGCCGCCGAAGGACGTGCAGGGCCTCGTCGACAAGTTGCACGCACAGAAAGGCATCACCATCACCCAGAAGACGCTGGCGGGAGCAAATCATTTCTTCGCCAATCATTCCGAAGAGCTTATCGAGGAATGCAGCGACTATCTCGACCGGCGTCTGGCCGGAGAGCTTGCGGAGCCGAGGCCCAAGCGCATCCGTTGAGACCGGCCTATCGTGGCGGCAATCGGAGCCCGAGCCATGTACCAGCCGCCACACCATGTCGAGACGAGAAAAGAGGTCATTCACGCGCTGATGCGCGCGCATCCGCTTGGTCTCCTGATCTCCAACGCGGCGGACGGCCCGACTGCCAACCCGATCCCTTTCCTGCTTGACGCCGGGATAGGCCCGAACGGCAGGCTGCGGGGGCATCTCTCCAAGGCAAACCCGCAATGGCGGCAGATCGCCGACCGGCCGCAGGAACCGGTGCTCGTCATCTTCCAAGGCGTCAATACCTACATCACGCCGTCCTGGTACGCGACGAAGCAGGAAACCGGCAAGGTCGTGCCGACCTGGAACTACGCCATGGTGCAAGCGCGCGGGCACGCAAGGATCATCGACGACCGCGACTGGATTGCCGAACAGATCAACGAACTGACCGGGACGCACGAGGCCGGCCGCACCGATCCCTGGCATGTGTCGGACGCGCCTGAACCGTTCATCGAGGCGCAGATCAAGGGTATCATCGGGATAGAAATGGAAATCGTCTCGCTCGTCGGCAAATGGAAGGTCAGCCAGAACCGCCCCGCCGCCGACCGCGATGGCGTGGTCCGGGGCCTCAACGACGAGAGAGACGACGCGGCCTCGCTTGAAATGGCCAAAATCGTTAGCGAATACAGCGAGCGCACCGGCCGCTAGAGCATGATCCGGAAAAGCGGGCACCGGTTTTCCGAAAAGATCATGCTCAAACAAAGAGATAAGAGCGTGATGCGATTCAATCCGATCGCATCCCGCTCTAGACAGGGTGTCGTGCGTTTGAGCCCGGTTCCGCCAAAACGCCCCCGGCCGCAGGCTCCCGGCATCCCGTTGTCGTCGGCCATGTGAGCGGCAGGCCGCGCCTGGAACGGATGGCGAGGAAGGCCCAGGCTTCAGCTTCGGTGAAATCGCCGGCGAGGCCGGCATCCTCGGCCAGCACCACTTTGGCGTCGCCCGCTCCCGCCTTCATGTCGACGACGATGTGTGGGTTTTTGCGGCCACCGCCGCAGAGGATCCAGAGTTTTGGCCGTTCCGGCAGGTGCTCGACGGATTTCAGGATCGCCTCGGCGGTCACGGCGGCAAGCGTGCGCGCTCCGTCCGCCAGTTCCAGCCCCGCCGCCGCGTCGAGCGTGAAATCGTTGCGGTCGAGCGATTTCGGGCCCGGTCGCCCGAAGAAGGGATTTTCCAGATAGCGACCGACAACGGCGCCGGCGATTCGCCCCTCGCGCGCTATCGCCCCGTCCGCATCGAACGGCACGCCGCCATGGGCCGCTACCCATTGGTCGATCAGCGTGTTGCCCGGGCCGGTGTCGAAGGCAACGGGATCGCCGGCTTCCGGCACGAAGGTGATGTTGGAAATACCGCCGATATTGACGAAAACGATTGGGTAGCGACCGGCGAGAGCGGGCGGCAGCGAGCGCGCCAGCGCCGCGTGATAGGCGGGGACGAGCGGCGCACCTTGGCCGCCAAGCACCATGTCGTTGGCGCGCATGTCGTAGATGACGGGCAGCCTTGTCCGGTGGGCGAGCATCGGCCCGTCGCCCAGTTGCACGGTCAGCCCGATCTGCGGGCGATGCAGGACCGTCTGCCCATGGAAGCCGACAAGTTCGGCCTTTTTCCATTCGGAGGGCGCGGTATCCAGAAACGCCTTCACCGCCGCCGCATGGCGCTCCGTGATTTCCGCTTCTATTTCAGCAAGGTTCCCCGGCCGTTCCTCGCGCCGGCGGATCGACTTCGCCACACCGAGCGCGCCCTCCAGTTTCCGGCGAAACACGGACGGATACGGAACGAAAAGCCCCGGCCCGATTTCGGTGATGATCTCGCCGTCCGACTTCAGCGCCGCCACGTCGATACCGTCCATGGAGGTGCCGCTCATCAGCCCGATGGCACGGATTAGCTTCACTGATCGGCGATCCTTGTGATTCGAGGTCTCCGGATGCTAAAGGCGCGACACTTTCTACGCTACGCCACTTTTGCCGCCTGCGGGCGCTTCCGGACAGGCCGATGACAAACTTCAAATCCGATTTCCTCCGCATCCTTTCCGAGCGCGGCTTCATCCACCAGATCTCGGATGAGGCGGGGCTCGACCGGCTTTTCGCGACCGAGACGGTGACGGCCTATATCGGCTTCGACGCGACGGCGAAGAGCCTGCATGCCGGCTCGCTCATCCAGATCATGATGCTCCACTGGATGCAGCAGACCGGGCACCGGCCGATCGCGCTGATGGGCGGCGGCACGACGATGATCGGCGACCCGTCCTTCAAGGACGAGGCACGCAAGCTTCTGACGCCGGAGGATATCGACCGGAACCTCGTCGGCATCCGCCGGAATTTCGCGCCCTACCTCGCCTTCGGCGACGGCCCGCGCGACGCGCTGATGGTCAACAACGCCGACTGGCTGATGGGCATCAACTATGTCGAGTTCCTGCGCGATGTCGGCCGGCATTTTTCGGTCAACCGGATGCTGTCCTTCGAATCGGTGAAGCTCCGCCTCGACCGTGAGCAGTCGCTTTCCTTTCTCGAATTCAATTACATGATCCTGCAGGCCTACGATTTCGTCGAGCTTTACCGGCGCCATGGATGCCGGATGCAGATGGGCGGCTCCGACCAGTGGGGCAACATCGTCAACGGCATCGACCTCGGCCACCGCATGGAGGACGCGCAGCTTTTCGCGCTGACTTCGCCGCTGCTGACCTCCGCTTCCGGCGCCAAGATGGGCAAGACGGCGGCCGGCGCGGTATGGCTCGACCCGGAACTGCTCTCCGTCTACGATTTCTGGCAATACTGGAGGAACACCGAGGACGCTGACGTCACCCGCTTCCTGAAGCTCTACACGACAATGCCGCTTGGCGAGGTGGAACGGCTCGGCCGGCTTGCAGGTGCCGAGATCAACGAGGCCAAGAAGGTGCTGGCGACGGAGATCACGGCCATGCTCCACGGCCGCGAGGCCGCCGAAAAGGCCGAGGCGACGGCGCGCACCACCTTTGAGGAAGGCGGCCTCTCGCAGAGCCTGCCGACCGTCGAGGTGCCGGCGGCTCAGCTGACGGACGGCATCGGCATCCTCTCGCTTTTCGTGACCGCCGGCCTTGCCGCGTCGAACGGCGAGGCAAGGCGCCATATCCAGGGCGGCGCGGTCCGGCTGAACGACCAGGCGGTGAGCGACGACCGCCGCGCCGTCACGGAGGCGGATCTGACCCCCGAAGGCGTCGTCAAGCTGTCGCTGGGCAAGAAGAAGCACGTGCTGGTGCGGCCGACCTGAGAACGTCGCCGGGACCGTTCACCGAAACTCGAAGATCGAACGGAAGATGCCGGGCGCGATGGCCGAGATCGGGTTCACTTGCAGCGTCGGCGACTTGGCATCGCCGGACAGCCGGTAGGTGATGCCGATCAACCCGCGATCGCGGCCATTGCCCAGTATCTTTCCGAAGATCGGGATTTCGCCGAAGATTCGATTGAGGCCATAGGCCGGCATGAACGTGCCCGTCATGTCCATATTGCCGTTCTTGTCGTAAAGCGTCCCCTGGAAGGTGGAGCCGATTTCCGGGCCACGCACGACGCCGTTCGACAACACCAGATAGCCGTCGCCCTTTTCGATCTGCGAAAAGCCGCGCTCGAAGCGGACGCGCGAGACGTCGATGTCCTGCTCGAGATCACCGCGCGTGGAGCGCCCGTTGCCGGGCGCCGGCGCGGAGCCGACTATCGATTTCAGCCGCGGCTCGTTCACGACCACGAAATTCGTGGCGTCGATCCGGCCGCTCAGCGGCCCGCCTTCGGCTCCGGAGAGATCCAGCCTGATCGTGCCGCCTTCCATATGATCGTAGAGGTCGAGAAAACGCAGAATGGCGCCCGCATCGGTGGAATGCACCGCAACCGTCCGCTTCTTGCCGTCGTCGCCATTGGCGATGCTCACATTTGCGCCCGACCGGGTCGCGGCATTTATGGAAAGATCGCCGATCCGCGAACCGGCGCCGGCGTAGGAGATGCCGACATTTTGCAGCGTCTCGCCGTTGAAGCCGGAAACGCCGTCCAGTTTGGCATCGACCGTGACCTTGACCGGCGTGCCGGAGGGTGTCTTCGCCGCCGCGCTGTCGGGATCGGAAAGCACGTTCCTTATGATCGAGCGCGCGTCGAGCTTGTTGCCCCTGACGGTGACCTGATAACCGGCGGACGAACGGTCGATGGCCACCGAGAAATCGTCGCCCGTGTTCAGCCTCGCCGAAGTGAAGCGCGCCTCGGTCAGCGTATCGCCGGCCAGACGGATGCTGCCGCTGGCACCGAAGGATTTCCCGGTGAGGCTGAAATCGGAAAGCGTCACCGCGTTGCCGTTCGTATCGAGTTCGAACGACACCGAGGCGGGAATGCCCGACCCCTTGGTCCAACCGACCCAGGGAAGGCTGAGCTTGGCCGCGGTAAGGTCCGCCGTGACCGGCTGGCCGCCGTCCTTTTCCGGCGTGCCGAGCACGACGGAAACCGGCCCGGAAAGTATGTCGTTCAAGCCCGGCAGGATCGTATCGCGCGCCTTGTCGTTCAGGTTTAGCGTGATCTTGCGTGCGTTGGCCGGTCCGCCGTCGGCAAGCGGACGGGTCATTTCTATCTCTGCCGGGATACCGTTCAGCCTGGCCTTTGCGTGGACCACCGCCCGGTCGGGCTCGACAATAATCGAGCCGTTCGCGTCGCTCACCGTCTGGCCGTCGATCGGTTCGGCGACCGCCAGATTGGTGTAGTCGAGCGCTACCTTGAAGGCGAGGCTGTCAGCGGGCACGTCCTTCGACAACGGTATCTGCGCCGTCACATGGCCAGTGACGTCACCGGAGAAAGCGTCGGGTTTCATGCCGAGCCGGCGCATGGCGTTGATCGGATCGTAAGACGCCAGTTCGGTAACGGCGTCGGCCTTTCCGGCCACATCGATATCGAGCGCGCCGACGACCGGATCGAGATGCACGTTGCGCAGGGTGAAGGTGCCGTTGGTGGCCGATACCGTGCGGCCGCTCGGCATATAGACCGTGCCTGCGGAGAGCGAGATATCGACCGAATTTCCCTTGAAATCGACAATGCCGCTGCCGTCGCGCACGGGCGGAATGTCGCCTGTAATGTCGAAGCGCGTGTCCCGGACGTCGAAATGACCCGAAATCTCCTGGTCGGAGAGCGGGACGCCATTGCCCAATCGGCCGGGTACGACGTGAAACTGAAGATTGCTGCCTTTCACCTCACCGGCGAAGAGGTTGCTCATCACCCATCTGCGCGCGCCGGGCGCCGCCAGCCATGGCCAGAGTTGCTTTACGTGCTGGACCGGCATGGAAGGGACGGTGATCGCCAGGAAGACGCCCGGCGCCTCGCCGTCGACGAAAGTCATCGAGGCGGTTCCGAGCAACTCGCCGGGCCCGGTCCTGATGCCGATCTGGCTGGCGATCAACTGCCTCGCATTCACGTCATAGCGTCCGGCGACACGGGCGTAGAAGGGTAGCGGCGGTTCCGGTGAATCCTCCGGAGCCGAAACGGAACCGTCGCTGATGAATTCATAGCGGTAAGCGGGTGCGGCTCCCTCGGACTCCTCCCGGGGAAGCGGGCCGACCGCGCCATGGAAATTGAATTCGGAATGGCCCGACGCGATGCGCAGCCGGCTGATCTCGACCTTGCCGGTACCCTCGGCAAGAGAAGTGTCGATATTGCCGCTGATAAGCGCCTTGCCGTCCTCGCCGAAATCCAGCGTGGCGTTGCTGAACGAAAGGGCAGACGTCACCTTCGACGGCTGGTCGCCATCCGCTTCCATGCCCTTGATGGCAAGATCGAAGGCCCCGACCGATTCGAGCGGAAGGCCGTGTTCCGCCGCGGTGCGGCCCGCATCCGCGCCGATCGCCTGCGGTCTTTCGGCCTTGACGTTGAGAGCGAGCCCCGCGATCCGTCCGTCGGCCGCCCGGCTGGCCTGGCCGTCCACGGAAAAATCCATGCCGAGCGCATGCGCGCTCGCCGAAATGCCAAGCGCGCCCGACAACAGGCGCGAGATGCGCGCATCCTCGATGTGGACGCCTTTCGGCATCGGCCCGCCGGGGGTCAGGAAATCGACCCGGCGCAGCCGGACCTCGTGCATCGACCCCACGCCGACCGCATCGAAGGCACGGTGGAATTCGCCGAAGAGCGCCTTCAATACGAGGTCGGGCTCGATCAGGCCGCGCGCGTCGCGAAGGCCCTCCGTCCAGTCGCCGCCGCCGAGATCGGGCATGAAGCGCGGCCGGATATGGGCATCCTCGATCGTAACGCTGTCCAGCCTGATATGGCCCGTCAGCAGCGGCAGGAAATGAAAGCCGAAGCGAACCCGCCCGGCGTCGATGACCGGCTTGCCCGCATCGTGGGCGCTCAACCGGACGTCGGAAACCTGCAGCGCGATCAGGCGGGAACCGTCGAAGGTGATGCTGGTCTTCCCGATCGCGGCGTCCACATCGATCCCGACCAGCGAGGTCAGCGCGTTCTCCGCCGCCTGCCGAAGCTTTTCGCTGCCGAATTGCGAGGCGCCGAAAAGGTTGAGCGAAACGAAAAACAGGACGGCGAGGACAATGACGACGCCGACACCGGTCGCCAGCCACACAAAAAGGCGGCGCAGCCAAAATAGGCGCCGCGATCGGGCAAAGCGGCTTCCATGCCGCGGCAGCGCCGGTCCGTGCTTCGAAACCAGCGTGCCCAATCTGGAGGTCTCGCCGCGCCCGAAGCGTATCTTCTCGTGTTTCGGTACTTTCGAGTGCACCCGCTTTCCCGCCGGAAAGGCCCTGAATGGACGAATCTCGGTTCAGTATTATATGGATCGCCTGCAAACGGTTTTAAAAATCTCCCACATCGGTCAAAACGATGGCGGGCTTCACAGGTTTTCGAACCATCCACGGCTTACCGTAACGTTCAAGAAGGGCATTGATATGGCTGAAATCGCTGTCGGCGACCTCGCGCCGGCGTTCGAATTGCCGCAGGGCGGCGGCGGCACGCTGAGCCTTTCCTCCTACAGGGGCAAGCCGGTCGTCCTCTATTTCTACCCAAAGGACGATACCAGCGGCTGCACCGCCGAGGCGATCGCATTCTCGGGCCTGAAGCCGCAATTCGAGAAGGCCGGGGCCACGGTCATCGGCATGTCGCCCGACAGCGTCAAGAGCCACGACAAGTTCAAGACGAAGCACGGGCTGGCCGTCGAACTCGTCTCCGACGAGGACAAGAAGGTGCTGGAGGCCTATGGCGTCTGGGCCGAAAAGAGCATGTACGGGCGCAAATACATGGGCGTCGAGCGGACCACCTTCCTGATCGGCCCGGACGGCAAGGTCGCTCGGGTATGGCGCAAGGTCAAGGTGCCCGGTCACGCCGAAGAGGTGCTGGAGGCCGTCAAGGCGCTCTGAGCCTCCAGCGAGCGTTCGGGGGGCAAAAGGACCGGGCGGCCCGATTTCCGGCCGCCCCTGCCCCGATACGCCAGGTTTCCCCTTTCGGGAGACCTGACCTATTCGTTGATCTCCGGCTCGACGAGCTTCGCCAGGTTCCGGAGCGATTCCTGCCAGCCGAGATAGCAGGCCTCGAGCGGAATGATGTCCGGTATGCCGGCCTGTTCGATGTTCACCTCGGTGCCGACCGACACCTTTTTCAGCGCCACCGTCACCTGCATCTCGCCGGGCAGGTTGGGATCGTCGAACTTGTCCGTGTAGCGCAGGCGTTCGTTCGCAACGAGTTCGACATATTCACCGCCGAAGGAATGGCCGTTGCCGGTCGTGAAGTTGCGGAACGACATCTTGAACGTGCCGCCCAGTCTCGGCTCGAAATGATGCACGGTGCAGGTGAACCCGTTTGGCGGAAGCCACTTTGCCAGCGCATCCGCCTCGAGAAACGCGCGATAGACCTTCTCGGGGCTGGTAGCGAGGACGCGGTGGAGGCGTACGGTGTTCGGCATGGTCGCTTATCCTTCTCCATCGGTGGAACACCCCAAGGACGGGGAAGGATACGCCAATCCGACAAGGGATTGAAATTTTGCCGAGGGAATTTAACTCGCGCACGTATTCCGCTCGGCCCCGACCAGGCTTGGCCAGGCGCCGGAATGGAATGACGCCGTGGGTAACCGGCCCTACTCCCGCATGTCAGGCCGCCGACGCCCTCACGCAAATTTTCCCGTCCGTGGAAACCCCTTCGGCGCCATGCGTCCCGCCTGCGCGCGATCACCCAGCCATTCGGCAAGCTCTTCCTTCGGGCGGGTGAAGGTGCGGCCGGACGAATCCTGCCAGGTAAGGCCGTCTGCGAGCGCGAAGGTCTTGATGTCGGCGAGGCCGCCATCCTTGTAGCGTTGCAATCGCACGCCTTTGCCGCGTGTCATTTCGGCGAGTTGATCGAGCGGGAAGACGAGCAGCTTGCGGTTTTCGCCGATGATCGCGACATGGTCGCCCTCGACGAAGACGGCCATCTGCGCCTCGTCCGGCGTCTTCACGTTCATCACCTGCCGGCCCTTGCGGGTGTTGGCGACGAGTTCGTCTTCCGGCACAACGAAGCCATAGCCGCCATGGCTGGCGACGAGCAGTTTGCGACCGCCATGGAAGACGAAGGCGGTGGCGATGTCCTGGTCGTTCTCCATGTCGACGACGAGGCGCACCGGTTCGCCATGGCCGCGACCGCCGGGCAGCCGGTCGGCGCCGATGGTGAAGAACTTGCCGCCGGTGGAGAACAGAAGCACCTTGTCGGTGGTCTGCGCGTGGAAGGCCATCTTCAGCTTGTCGCCTTCCTTGAAGGTGAGGCTGTCGAACTCCGACAGATGCCCCTTCATGGCGCGCAGCCAACCCTTGTCGGAGACGACGACGGTGATCGGCTCCTTCTCCACCATGGCGTTGTGGATTTCCTCGACATCGACATCGGGCGCGTCGGCAAAACTCGTGCGGCGGCGGCCAAGCGGCGTCTCGGGGCCGAATTTGTCGCGGATGAGGCGTATCTGATAGGCGATCATCTGCCACTGCTTCGGCTCGGAAGCGAGCAGCGCCTCGATCTGCTTCTTCTCCTTGGTAAGGCCGTCGAACTCCTTGCGGATCTCGAATTCCTCGAGCTTGCGCAGGTTTCTCAACCGCATGTTGAGGATGGATTCGGCCTGCAAATCGGTGAGGTCCCAGCGGGCCATCATCACCTGCTTGGGCTCGTCCTCCTCGCGGATGATGCGGATCACCTCGTCGATGTTGAGATAGGCGATGAGCAGGCCGCCGAGGATTTCCAGCCGGCGCTCGATCTCGCCCAGCCTGTGGCGGGAGCGGCGCTGGAGCACCTCGCGACGGTGCGCCAGCCATTCGGCGAGCGCTTCCTTCAGCGACAGCACGTTCGGCACGCGCCCACGCGAGAGCACGTTCATGTTGAGCGAAATGCGGCTTTCGAGCTCGGTCAGCTTGAACAGCGATTCCATCAGGATGGCGGCGTCGACGGTGCGGCTCTTCGGCACCAGCACGAGGCGGATATCCTCCGTGCTCTCATCGCGCACGTCTTCGAGCAGCGGCAGCTTGCGGGCGAGGATCAGTTCGGCGATCTTCTCGACCAGCTTCGCCTTCTGCACCTGGTAGGGGATCTCGGTGACGACCACGACATAGGTGCCTCGGCCCTGATCCTCCTGCTGCCAGCGGGCGCGCGTGCGAAACGCGCCGCGGCCGGTGCGGTAGGCCTCCACGATCGAGGCGCGGCTGTCGATGATGACGCCGCCGGTCGGGAAATCCGGGCCTTGGACGATCTGCATAAGATCGTCCACTTCGGCGTCGGGATGCTCGATCAGGTGAAGTGCCGCGTCGCAGATCTCGGCGGCGTTGTGCGGCGGGATCGAGGTCGCCATGCCGACCGCGATGCCGGTCGATCCGTTGGCGAGCAGGTTCGGGAAGGCGCCGGGCAGCACCACCGGCTCCTCGTCCTCCTCGTTATAGGTGAGGCGGTAGTCGACGGCGTCTTCGGTGATGCCTTCCAGAAGCAGCGTCGCCACTTCCGTCATGCGCGCCTCGGTGTAGCGCATGGCAGCGGGGTTATCGCCGTCGATATTGCCGAAATTGCCCTGCCCGTCGGCGAGCGGATAACGCACGGAGAATTCCTGCGCGAGGCGAACCAGCGCGTCGTAGATCGACTGGTCGCCATGCGGGTGGAACTTGCCCATCACCTCGCCCACGATGCGGGCGCATTTGGCGAAACCCTGGCCGGGATTGAGATGCAACAGCCGCATGGCGTGCATGATGCGCCGCTGCACGGGCTTCAGCCCGTCGCGCATGTCCGGCAGCGCCCGGTGCATGATGGTCGACAGCGCATAGGCCAGATAGCGCTCTTCCAGCGCTTTCTTCAGGTCGATCGCTTCGATGTTGTCGCCGCCCTGTCCGCCCGGCGGCAGTACCTCTTTACCCATGATTTGGGGTTAGCCGAGAGGTTGATTCGCGGCAAGGGCGGCGGCGGGAAAAGGCCGCAAAACGCGCCCGCCGCCGGATTCGTTTGCCATTCGACCGATATTTGCGCAATCTTGCCGCCGCGCCATCGTCCCGTCTTTTTCCTGTCCGACCGAGGGCGCATCCTTTTACCCAACCCAGAGGGACCCCATGTCGACCGTCCGGCCTCTCCTTCGTGCCTTCGTTGCTTCCAGCTTCCTGATCGCCCTTCCCTTCGCGGCTGCGCAAGCGGCCGAACCGGCCGATATCGCGAACCGGCTGAAGGACACGCTTGCCAGGCAGGACATCGATCTCCAATGGAAAGGGATCAGCGGCGACTCCTCCTCCATGGTGCTTGCGGGCGTGACGGCGGGTGCGTCTGGCACCGACGAGCGTGCCGAGATCGGCGACGTGACGCTGACCAACGTCACGGAGCAAGGCGGCGACTACATCGTCGGCAACGCCACGCTGCCCGCCTACAGCATGGAGAGCGGCGGCGCCGACGTCTCAATGACCGGTGTCTCGCTGTCCGGCCTCAGACTGCCGCCGCCCGACAGCACCGACCCGATGGACAGCGTCATGCTCTACGACAAGGCCACGATCGGAGAGGTCTCGGTCAAGCACGAGGGCAAGCAGGTCTTCGACATGACCGGGTTCCATGTCGACATCACGCAGCCTCAGGGCGACGGCCCGCTGAAATTCGACGGCGCGGCGGACAGCTTCACCGCCGATCTTTCGGGCGTGGACGATCCGAAATCGAAGGCGGCGATAAAGGCGCTCGGCTACGAGACGGTGAAGGGCAGCTTCGCCACGGCCGGAAGCTGGGCGCCGAAGACGGGCGCGGCATCGCTCGATACCTACAAGCTCACCGTCGAGAATGCCGGCACCTTCGACATCAGCCTGAAGGTGAACGGTTACACGCCCGAATTCATCCGCTCGCTGCATGCCATCCGCAAGAAGATCGCGGAGGCGCCGCAGGACCAGAAGACCGCGCAGTCGATGGCGTTGCTCGGGCTAATGCAGCAGCTTTCCTTCAGCGGCGCGACGATCCGGTTCGACGATTCTTCGCTGACCGGCAAAGTCATGGATTATGCCGCCCAGCAGCAGGGAACGAAGCGCGGCGATATCGCCAACCAGGCGAAGGCCGTGCTGCCCTTCATGCTCATGAAGCTCAACAATCCCGACCTGACGGCCGAGGTAACCAAGGCGGTATCGACGTTCCTTGACGATCCGAAGAACCTGGCCATCGTGGCGGCACCGCCCAACCCGGTGCCGCTCGCGATGATTGCCGCCGGCGCCATGGGCGCGCCGCAGCAATTGCCGGAAACTCTCGGCCTCAAGATAATCGCGAACCAGTAGGTTACCGACCTCGCGGCCGTCGCGCGCTCAGGACGCTCCCCGGCTCCGTAGCGTCTCTTCAATGACGATGCGTGCGCCGGCAAGGAGTTGCGCCTTGCCGAGCGGCTTGCCGTCGCCCGTCGGCGGCACGTGGACAAAGCCGCTCATCGCCGGCGCGAAGCCCTTGCAGGCATGCGCCCGCGAGAGCGTGAAGACCATGTTGCAAAGATAGGCACCGGCGTCGTCCGACCATTCGACCGGCAGGCCGGCCGCCTCCAGCCTTTCGCGGATGGCGGCAAGCGGCAGGGTCGAGGGCAGCGTCTCCGGCCCTTCGCAGATGGCGGAGGCCTCGGGCTGTACGCCGGCATTGTCCGCACGCGCGCCGGCAAAGCTGTTGCGCGCGACCCGCTCCAGCCGAAAGCCGGAACATTCGGCGGCCAGCCCGAAATGGATGGCGATGTCGGGCCGGAATTCACGCCCGATCTGCGACAGGCGCGGCCCGACTTTGGCATAGTCGACCGGCAGCACCTCGGCGCGGAAGGCGGCGATACCGTCACCCGCCGGCGGGTCACGCCGCAATTCAGCCACCAGCCATTCGGTCGGGTTGACCGGCGCGCCCGGAAACGGCTCGAAGCCGGTGACCAGCACTCGCGCCGCTTCGGCCATCGTCAACCGGCCTTCGGCGGGATCGGCCTGAGGCTCAATTCGCGAAGCTGCTGCGGCGTCGCCGGCGCCGGCGCGCCCATCAGGAGGTCGAAGGCCTGCTGGTTCATGGGGAACATGGTTACTTCGCGCAGATTCTTGGCGCCGACCAGAAGCATGACGATGCGGTCGATGCCCGCCGCCATGCCGCCATGCGGCGGCGCGCCGTACTGGAAGGCGCGGTAGAGCCCGCCGAAGCGCTCCTCGACCGTATCGCGGTCCAGCCCGACCATCTCGAACGCCTTGACCATGGTCTCCGGCAGATGGTTGCGGATGCCGCCGGACGCGATCTCGAAGCCGTTGCAGACGATGTCGTACTGGAACGCCTTGATGGTGAGCGGATCCTGGCCGGCGAGCGCGTCGATACCGCCCTGCGGCATGGAGAACGGGTTATGGCCGAAATCGATCTTCTTCTCCTCCTCGTTCCACTCGTAGAAGGGGAAATCGACGATCCAGGCGAGCTCGAAGCGGTCGCGGTCGACAAGATCGAGCTCCTCGCCCGCCCGCGTGCGCGCCGCACCGGCAAAGGTCGCGAATTTCTTCGGGTCGCCGGCGACGAAGAAGCAGGCGTCGCCTGCGTCAAGACCCATCTGGACGCGGATGGCTTCGGTGCGCTCCGGACCGATATTCTTGGCGATCGGACCGGCGCCTTCCAGAACCGCGCCATCCTGCCGCCAGAAAATGTAGCCGAGCCCCGGCTGGCCTTCCCCCTGCGCCCATGAATTCATGCGGTCGCAGAAGGCACGGGAACCACCGGTCCTGGCGGGAACCGCCCACACTTCGGCCTTCGGATCGTTGGCGAGGATGCCGGCAAAGACCTTGAAGCCGGAACCGCGGAAATGTTCCGACACGTCCTGCATCTCGATCGGGTTACGCAAATCCGGCTTGTCGGAGCCGTATTTGCGCATCGCCTCGTCGTAGGGGATGCGGCGGAATTCCTGCGTAACGGGCTTGCCCTCGGCGAAGGCCTCGAAAACGCCCCGGACCACCGGCTCCATGGCGGCGAACACGTCGTCCTGCTCGACGAAGCTCATCTCGACGTCGAGCTGGTAGAATTCGCCCGGCAAGCGGTCGGCGCGCGGGTCCTCGTCGCGGAAGCACGGCGCGATCTGGAAGTAGCGGTCGAAGCCCGACACCATGATCAGCTGCTTGTAGATCTGCGGCGCCTGCGGCAGCGCGTAGAAACTGCCCGGATGGATGCGCGACGGCACCAGGAAGTCGCGCGCGCCCTCCGGCGATGAGGCGGTGAGGATCGGGGTCGAATATTCGGTGAAGCCTGCGCCCGACATGCGGTTGCGGATGTCGGCGATGATCTTCGTGCGCGCCACGATGTTCCTGTGCAGCGTGTCGCGGCGCAGGTCGAGGAAGCGGTATTTCAGCCTTATGTCCTCGGGATAGTCCGGCTCCCCGAAGACCGGCAGCGGCAGTTCCTTCGCCGCCGAGAGCACTTCGATGTCGCGGGCGAAAATCTCGATCTCGCCGGTCGGCAGGTTCGGGTTGACGGCCTCAGTCGAGCGCGCCTTGACCTCGCCGTCGACGCGGATCACCCATTCGCCGCGCACCGTCTCGGCAATCTTGAAGGCTGGTGAATCGGGATCGGCGACGATCTGGGTCAGCCCGTAATGGTCACGCAGATCGATGAAGAGCAGCCCGCCATGGTCGCGCACGCGATGCACCCATCCGGAAAGGCGGACAGCCTCGCCGACATCGGATTTCCTCAGGGCGGCGCAGGTGTGGCTGCGGTAACGGTGCATGACAAGGGCTTTCCATGGGACAATGCGGAAACGGGCGCGGAAACGGGCGCGAGGCGCCTCGAAATTCGCGCGGAAAAGCGCATGAGGGCCACCTTTTGTCAAGGTGGCGATGCGCAGCGCCCCCCAGGCGTGCCTGCCCGACGGCAGCCGCCTGTCGCCGGAACGCGAATCGGGCGCGGCAACAACCGTCGGCTTCCCTCTCAAAGCTTGACCGGTTCTTCTTTTGACTGTTCTGTCACGATTGGGCGGTAGTGGCACGGCGGCTAGCCTGAGCGATCCGCGAACTGCCGGCCTGGGCAGGCAAGGCCCCGCTGCCGGGCAGCGGTTCGGCCAGGCCGCCACAGAATTGTTGGCTTCCCGGAATTATCCGGTTATCGAGAGGCGGGGAACGATCCTGGGGGGTCAACCGTCGAAGGACATGAATGCACCTGATTTCCACGACCGAAGAGCTTGAGGCGGCGGTCGCCGAGCTTTCCAAATCCGATTTCGTCACAGTCGATACCGAATTCATCCGCGAAACGACGTTCTGGCCGATCCTGTGCCTCATCCAGATGGCGGCGCCCGGCGCGACCGCGCTCGTCGACCCGATGGCGCCGGGGATGGATCTGAAGCCTTTCTTCGAACTGATGGCGAACGAGAGCGTCACCAAGGTCTTCCATGCGGCGCGCCAGGATGTCGAGATCGTCTTTCATCTCGGCGGACTGATCCCCAATCCGATCTTCGACACGCAGGTCGCGGCGATGGTGTGCGGTTTCGGCGACAGCGTCTCCTACGACCAGATCGTCCAGAAGATCACCGGCACGCGGCTCGACAAGTCCTCCCGCTTCACCGATTGGCGCCGTCGTCCGCTTTCGGAAAAGCAGCTCGACTATGCGTTGGCCGACGTCACCTACCTGATCGAGGTCTATCGCCATTTGAGGGACGAACTGGAGCGGGAAAACCGGGGACACTGGCTGAAAGAGGAGATGGACGTGCTCACCTCGCCCCAGACCTACGACCCGCATCCGGAAGATGCGTGGAAGCGGCTGAAGATGCGGCTGAGAAAGCCGCAGGAACTGGCGGTCGTGCAGCATGTCGCGGCGTGGCGCGAGCGGGAAGCGCGCGAGCGCGACGTCCCGCGCCAGCGGGTCATCAAGGACGACGCCGTCTACGAGATCGCCCAGCAGCAGCCGCGTGACCAGGCCGCGCTCGCCAGGCTGAGGATGACGCCGAAGGGCTGGGAGCGCTCGGCCACCGCGGCAAGCCTGCTCGAAGTGGTGAACGCCGCGCTCGCCATCCCGCGCGAGCAATTGCCGAAGCCGCCGAAATCCTCGCAATCCCCCGAAGGCTCGGGCGCGGCGGCGGAATTGCTCAAGGTGCTGCTCAAGATGGTTGCCGAGAAGGAAGGCGTCGCGCCGAAAGTGCTTGCGTCCGGCGACGATCTCGACCGTATCGCGGCCGACGGCGACAAGGCGGACGTGCCGGCGTTCCGCGGCTGGCGGCATGCGGTATTCGGCGAACAGGCGCTGAAGCTGGTGCACGGCGAACTGGCGCTGAAATTCGAAGACAGGAAGATCGTGGCGTCCGATACGAGCAGCGGCGCGTAGCGCTTCCCGTCACTCGCCTACCGCAAACTCCATCGGCCGGCCGAGCAGCTTCGATAGCTGCGCCAGGCGGCCGGCGGTGCGCTCGCCGAGCAGGGCGGCGTGTTCCGGCGGAACGACGAGCGCCAGCGTGCCCTGGTCGCGCTCCACCCATTTCAGTTTGGGCATGACGCCCGGCATGGATGCCGTCAGGAGATAGACGACGCGCAGAAGCGCGCCGAGCAGCCGCGCGCGCTCCAGATAATGCGGCCCCGCCAGCGCCTTGATTTCGGGCGCCGCCATGTCCTCGTGGATGCCCTCGTGGCGGTAGAGATTGGTGAGTGCCAGAAACGCGCGACCGGGATGGTCGACGCCGATGAAGGACCCGTGCGCGATGATGTTGAGCGATTGCGTGCCGCGATATTCCGGGTGCGCCCGCCACCCCGTGTCGGCAAGCAGGCAGGCGGCGCGGCGATAGCGCGCCTCGTCCTCGGTCTCCTCGATGCCGAAGGCGGCCATCGCTTGGCCCGTCCAATCGGCCAATTCGCGCGCGTGCGTGACCGAGCGCGCCCTGAGAACCGCCATTTCCTCCGCCGCGGAGAGGAGAGGATCGGCCTTGCGCTCATCGGGTGAGAGCAGCGAATAAAGATAGCCTTCGCGCACGCCCAGCGCCGAAACGACGATGTTCTTCGGCTGCATGACGCGGATGATCTCCTGCAGCACGACCGCGCCATAGGGCAGGAGCGCGCGGCGGCTCTTCGTGATCCGGTCGATGCCGTTCATCTTGCCCATGTCGTTTTTGGCGACCTGCTTCAGGAAGCCGCCGATCGCCTGCGGGTTCATCTCGTAATGGTGCATGACCCCGAGCGGATAGCCGGTCACGAGCATGTGCAGCCGGGCGAGGTTTCGCCAGGTGCCGCCGACGCAATAGAAGGTGCGGCCCGTACCCTCGCCAAGCAGCGTCGCGCGCGCGATCTCTTCGCGCACGATCGCCTGGGCCGCGGAAGGCGAGTTCTTCGTCATGTCCTGCAGTCTGAGCCCACCGAGCGGCAGGGTAATGCCGTCGCCGATCTCCTCGCCCTTGACGTCGATCAATTCAAGGCTGCCGCCCCCAAGGTCGCCGGCGATGCCGTCCGCCGGATGGAAGGCCGAGATCACGCCGAGCGCCGAATAGCGCGCCTCCTCGCGGCCGGAGAGCACCTGGATCTCCGTGCCGAGGATTTCCTCCGCCTGACGGATGAAATCCATGCCGTTCTCCGCCTCGCGCGCCGCCGCGGTGGCAATCACGTGAAGCGTCTCCACACGCGACTGCTCGGAAAGCGCGCGGAAGCGTCCGAACTCGCTCACGGCGCGCTTCACCGCTTCCGGATCGAGCCTGCCGGTCGAGACGATGCCGCGACCGAGGCCTGCCAGCATCTTTTCGTTGAACAGCACGGTCGGAGAGCGCGCCACCCCCTCATAGACGACAAGGCGGATCGAGTTCGAGCCGATGTCGATCACGGAGATAGGACGGCGATCCTGCAGGCGTCCCTGCGAGCCCGAAATCATGCGCCCGATGCAATCCGTGCTTTTTTTGCACGCTTGTGCTGGGCACGCTTGTATTGGGCTATTCGTTTCGGCGCATGGCTCTTCAATGCATCGCCCCGTCCCGACAGGCTCGGATTGGTCATGAAATATTCCTGTGCATTGAACGGCTCTTCGCCTTCTTCGGGAGCCATGCGGCGCGAGGTTCCGTCCGCCATTACTTCGAAACTCTGCTGGTTGTCCATGATGTTTCCCAGCATGATCTGGCCGAGCACCTGCTCATGCACGGTCGGATTGGTGATGGGCACGAGCGCCTCGACCCGGCGGTCGAGGTTGCGCGGCATCATGTCGGCCGACGAGATATAGACGATCGCGTCGTCGGAGGGCAGGCCGCGCCCGTTGCCGAAACAGTAGATGCGGCTGTGCTCCAGGAAGCGGCCGACGATCGATTTGACCCGGATGTTCTCCGACAGCCCGGGCACCTGGGGCCGCAGGCAGCAAATGCCGCGCACGACCAGATCGACCTCCACGCCCGCACCGCTCGCCTCGTAGAGCGCGTCGATGACGATCGGATCGACGAGCGCGTTCATCTTCATCCAGATCTGCGCAGGCAGGCCGGCGCGCGCATGGCCGACCTCGTCCTCGATATGGCTGAGTATCCGGCTTCTCAGCGTAAAGGGCGAAATCGCCAGCGCCATCTCCTTGGCCGGCTCGGCATAGCCGGTGATGAAGTTGAAGATTTGCGCCACGTCGTGCGCGATCTGGGACGAGCAGGTGAAATAGGAAAGGTCGGTATAGATCCGCGCCGTGATCGGATGGTAGTTGCCGGTGCCGAGATGGACATAATTGCGCAGTTTCGCACCCTCGCGACGCACGATCAGCGACATCTTGGCGTGCGTCTTCAGTTCGATGAAGCCGAACACGACCTGCACGCCGGCGCGCTCCAGGTCGCGCGCCCAGCGGATATTCGCCTCCTCGTCGAAGCGGGCCTTCAACTCCACCAGCGCCGTGACCGACTTGCCGGCTTCGGCCGCATCGATCAGCGCGCGCACGATCGGGCTGTCGTTTGAGGTACGGTAGAGCGTCTGCTTGATCGCCACGACATCCGGGTCGAGGGCGGCCTGGCGCAGGAACTGAACCACCACGTCGAACGATTCGTATGGATGATGGACGATCAGGTCCTTCTCGCGGATAGCGGCAAAGCAATCGCCGGCATGTTCGCGGATGCGCTCCGGAAAGCGCGGATTGTAAGGCAGGAACTTCAGGTCGTCGCGAGGCAGGGCCACGATCTCGGAAATCTGGTTGATGGCAAGCGGCCCGGGAAGAACGCTGATGCGTCCCGACGACACGCCGAGTTCGCGGGCGACGAAGTCGCGCAGCGCCTCCGGCATGGCGCTGTCGAATTCGATGCGGATCACCGAGCCACGCCGGCGGCGCTTCAACGCCGTCTCGAACAGGCGCACCAGGTCCTCCGCCTCCTCCTCCACCTCGATATCGGAATCGCGAATGATGCGGAACGTGCCCGAACCCTTCACCTCGTATCCCGGGAACAGCTTGGCGATGAACAGCGCCACCACCTCCTCAAGCGTGATGAAGCGCACCGCCGTGTCGCGGTCCGGCAGGCGGGTGAAGCGCTTCAGCGCGACCGGCAGGCGTAGAAGCGCCGTCATCTCCTCGCCCTCGATCAAATGGCGGAGCGTCAGCGCGATGGAAAAGCCGAGATTGGGAATGAAAGGGAAGGGATGGGCCGGGTCGATGGAAAGTGGCGTGAGCACCGGGAAGATCGCTTCGAGGAAATGCTCCTCCAGCCATTCGAGGTCTTCCCGGCCGAGCAGATCGGCTCCGACGATCTCGATACGCTCCTTCTTCATCAGGTTGCGCAGGATCGACAGGCTCGCCTGCTGCTCATGCTGAAGCCGGCCGACTTCAAGCAGGATACGGTCAAGTTGTTCCTCCGGCGTACGGCCATCCGCGCTGCGGGTGGCGATGCTCTGCCGCACCTGGCCGGCAAGGCCGGCAACGCGCACCATGAAGAACTCGTCCAGATTGTCCGCCGAAATCGACAGGAAGCGCACGCGCTCCAGGAGCGGATGATTGGGGTTCTGCGATTCCTCGAGCACGCGGCGGTTGAATTGCAGCCAGGAGAATTCCCGGTTGACGAAGCGGTCGGGATTGTCGGCGACAGCCTTTCCCTCAGGCGTCGGCTCGCTCCTGAATTCGGACTTGACCGGCTTCAACTCGTTCATTCCACACCCGTTCGATCGGCACCCATGGCAGCGATCCACCCTCCTGACAGGGTTTTACGACAAACTCGTATCACATATCTTGCATCGGACATTTATATGTTACAAACGCCGCCTCGGGCGCATGATACCGCCCGACAGGACTTCCAGCGGAGACCATGATGGCCGGACATTCGACCCCCCATTTCCAGAACGACGCCGGACATGCCGCGATCGACATCGGGGTCAGGGAATTCATGTGCGTGGGCGCCAACCCGCCGCAGGACCATCCGCATGTCTATATCGACATGGGCGACGACGATCAAAAAGTCTGCCCCTATTGCTCGACCCTTTACCGCTATGACCCGGCGCTCAAGGCCGACGAGACGCGGCCGGCGGGATGCCTCTACATCGACAAGGCGGCCTGAACGCTCACGCAAACGCAATGGACGGCCGCCCTCCCCGCACCATCCTCGTTGCGGGTGCGGGTATCGCCGGCCTGACCGCCGCGCTTGCCTTCGCCGCGCGCGGGTTCCGGGTCCAACTATTCGAGCGAGCCACGAAATTCGAGGAGATCGGGGCAGGCATCCAGCTTTCGCCGAACGCGACGCGTATCCTTGGCAGGCTGGGCGTGCTCGATGCGCCGGGCGGCACGGTCGCGCCCGAAGCGGTCGTCCTGAAGGATGGCAAAAGCCTCAGGGAACTCGCCCGCGTGCCGCTCGGCAAGGCGGCGGAGGCACGCTGGGGAGCGCCCTACCTTGTCGCCCATCGCGCCGATCTGCATGCCGCGCTCCTCGCCCGCGCGGCGGAGCATGCCGGCATCCGGCTTCATCCCGGTGCGGTCGCCGCCGGCGCTGCCTACGAGGACGGCGCCGTCACGGCCGCGATCGAGCGCGGCAGCAGGCTTGAGAACGTGGCGGGAGCGCTGCTGGTCGCGGCCGACGGCGTGTGGTCGGATCTTCGGCGCTTCGTGAAGGGCAGCCGCGCCAGCCGCCCGACCGGAACCATGGCCTGGCGCGCGCTGGTCGAGACGGCAAGCCCTGCCGGCCGCGCGCTGGCTCCCCTCGCTCCGCCCGATCGCGTGACCGCCTTCCTGAACCCGGCGCTGCACCTCGTCGTCTACCCGCTGCGCGGCGGCGCGATGCTCAACCTCGTCGCGCTGACGAGGGGCGACGCCGGGCCGGGATCGTGGGCGAACGCGCTGGACACAGGGCCTTTGGCGCGGGCGATGCGCGGTTTCGCCCCGCCCCTTGCCGGCCTGGCCGAAGTCGCAAAACCATGGACAGCCTGGCCGATCCATGCGGTCGATCCCGACGGGCCATGGACCGATAGACGCGGCCTGGCACTGATCGGCGATGCCGCGCACGCCATGACGCCGTTTGCCGCGCAGGGCGCGGCGATGGCCGTAGAGGATGCCTGGGTACTGGCCACACTGGTAGCCGAGGCGCCGAACGATTTGCCGGCGGCGCTAACGCGCTATGAAGCGATCCGGCGACCGCGCATCCGCCGCGTCGTCCGGCGTGGCGCCTTCAACCATTTCACCTGGCACGCCTCCGGCCCGGTGGCGCTGGCTCGAAATCTGGTGCTGGCGGCGCGCTCACCCGACCGCCTCGCCGCCGATTTCGACTGGCTCTATGGGTGGCGGCCGGAGGGCTGAGGCGCGAGCCCGCAAGGCAAGCCAGCAATGGCGCGTCCTTAGAAGGGCGAGCCTCGAAGGACACGCCGCAGGCGCTTGACGGGATAGGTGCGCCTCAGTGCAATATCTGGCTGAGGAACAGCTTCGTGCGTTCGTGCTGCGGGTGGTCGAAGAATTCGGCCGGCGTGTTCTGCTCGACGATCTGGCCGGCGTCCATGAAGATCACGCGGTTGGCGACCTGACGGGCGAAGCCCATCTCGTGCGTCACGCAGATCATCGTCATGCCTTCTTCGGCCAGGCTCACCATCGTCTCCAGCACTTCCTTGATCATCTCGGGATCGAGCGCGGAGGTCGGCTCGTCGAAGAGCATGATGCGCGGGTGCATGCAAAGCGAGCGCGCGATCGCCACGCGCTGCTGCTGGCCACCGGACAATTGGCCCGGATATTTATTGGCCTGCTCGGGGATCTTCACGCGGTTTAGGAAGTGCATGGCCGTCTCTTCCGCCTGCTTCTTGGGAACCTTGCGCACCCAGATCGGCGCCAGCGTGCAGTTCTCGAGGATGGTGAGGTGCGGGAAAAGATTGAAATGCTGGAAGACCATGCCGACCTCGCGGCGCACCTCGTCGATCTTCTTCAGATCGTTGGTGAGTTCGATGCCGTCGACGACGATCTTGCCCTTCTGGTGCTCTTCCAGCCGATTGATACAGCGGATCATGGTCGACTTGCCCGAACCGGAAGGGCCGCACACGACGATGCGCTCGCCGTTCATGACCTTCAGGTTGATGTCCTTCAGTACATGGAACTCGCCGTACCATTTGTGCATGGCGACGATCTCGATGGCGACGTCGGTGTCGGACACCTGCATGCGGTCCTTGTGGACCTTGATCTCCTCGGCCTTGACGGCGTTTTCTGTCGCCATGGAAATTCCCCTTATCGTTTGTGGCCGGTATCGAGCCGGCGTTCCATGAACATAGAATAGCGCGACATGCCGGCGCAAAACACGAAATAGATGAAGCCGGCGAAGACGAGGCCCGTCATCGGGGTCTGCGCCGTGGCCCAGGTCGCGTCGGAGAAATTCTGCTGGACGGAGCCCAGAAGGTCGAACATGCCGATGACGTAGACGAGCGTGGTATCCTTGAAGAGGCCGATGAACTCGCTGACGATGCCTGGAATGACGAGCTTCATCGCCTGCGGCAGGATGATCAGCCGCATCTTCTGCGCATAGGTCAGGCCGAGCGAATCGGCACCCTCGAACTGGCCTTTCGGGATCGCCTGCAGGCCGCCGCGGATGACTTCCGCCATGTAGGCGGAGGCGAAGATCGCCACGCCGACAATGGCCCGCAGAAGTTTATCGAAATAGGTGCCGGGCGGCAGGAAGAGCGGCAGCATGACGCTCGCCATGAAAAGCACCGTCACCAGCGGCACGCCGCGAATGAGCTCGATGAAGGCGACGCAGACCATCTTGACGACGGGCAGCCGCGAGCGTCTCCCCAGCGCCAGGATGACGCCGCAGGGAAGCGAAACGGAAATACCGACAAAGGAGAGGATCAGCGTCACCATCAGGCCGCCCCAAAGCGGCGTCTCGACATGGAGAAGGCCGAACCAGCCGCCGAGAAGCAGGACGAAGGCGACGACCGGGAACACGATGAAGAGCAAAAGCGCGTTCAGGCCCTTGCGCGGCACGCTCGGTATAAGGAGCGGCGCGAGCAGAAGGATGAACATGATGGCGACAAGATCGACGCGCCAGCGCTCCCCGACCGGATAGCGGCCGTAGATGAACTGCTGGAACTTGTCGGCGACGAAGGCCCAGCACGCGCCCGACCAGCCGTCCGGCCGCACGCCGCCCTGCACCGTGGTGGCGCAGAAGCTGCGGTCGGTTCCGGTCCATTGCGCCGACAAGAACAGCCAGTCGACGAGCGGCGGCAGGGTAAGCACCAGTATCGCGATGCCGACAACGGTCAGCACGGAATCGGTGACGGACGCAAACAGATTCGTGTGCAGCCAGTGCCCGAGACCTTGCTCGGAGCGCGGCGGCGCCTCGGCGTTGATCATCTCGACACGGACGAAGGAGAGGTCGTGTTCCTGCATGGGACTACCTCTCCACCAATGCCATCTTGGCATTGAACCAGTTCATGAAGAGAGAGACCAGCAGGCTCAGGCCCAGATAGACGGCCATCCAGATGGCGACGATCTCGATCGCCTGGCCCGTCTGGTTGAGCACGGTACCGCCGATGGCGACGAGGTCGGCATAGCCGATCGCGACCGCCAGCGAGGAGTTCTTCATGAGGTTCAGATACTGACTGGTCAGCGGCGGTATGATGATGCGCATCGCCTGCGGAACGACGACGAGGCGCAGCGTCGTACCCGGCCGGAGACCGAGGGCGTGGGAAGCCTCCGACTGGCCGTGCGGCACGCCCATGATACCGGCGCGGACGATCTCCGCTATGAAGGCAGCCGTATAGAAGGAGAGCGCCAGGTAGAGCGAAAGAAACTCCGGCTTCACCTGGACGCCGCCGGTCAGGTTGAAGGTCGACAGTTTCGGCACCTCGAAGGAAAGCGGCATGCCGGCAAGCAGGAAAGCCAGCGTCGGCAGGCCGACGATCAGCGCAAGCGACGTCCACAGCACCGGAAACCGCTGGCCGGTCGCCATCTGGCGCTGCGTCGCCTTCACCTTGACGAAGACGGCAAGCGCGATCGCGATCAGGAATGCGAGCCCGACCAGCCAGGCATGCTCGCCCCAGACGAATTTCGGGAAGTAGAAGCCACGGCTGTTCAGGAACATGCCAAGCGGCATCCGGATGCTCTGCCTGGGCTGCGGCAGCACCGACAACACGCCGATATACCAGAAGAAGATGACGAGAAGCGGTGGGACGTTGCGGAAGATTTCCACATAGATCATGCAGATCTTGCGGATCAGCCAGTTGCTGGAGAGCCGCCCGATACCGACCAGAAAGCCGAGGATCGAGGCGGTGACGATGCCGAATACCGAAACCAGCAGCGTGTTGAGGAAGCCGACTACGAGAGCCCGCTCGATGGTGGAGTCGGACGAGAACGAGATCAGCGAATCGCTGACGTCGAAGCCGGCCCTGCGCTCCAGGAACCCGAATCCGGAAGCGATGTGGGCTCGCTGCAAATTGTCTATCGTGTTGCCGATGATCCAGTAGATGAAGCCGACAAGGAAGACAAAAAGCAGGACCTGGAAAAATATTCCCCGTACCTTGGGGTCGTTCAGCGGCGACACCTTGCCGGTATCGACCGCACGCAATGTGTCCTGCGACGCCATGGTTGCTCCTCAGCAAGAGGGCGGGAGGCGGACAATCCGCCTCCCGGAACCAATGTCATGCGTCAGCGAATCGGCGGCGCGTACATGATGCCGCCCTTGTTCCAGAGCTGGTTGAGGCCACGCTTGATCTTGAGCGGGCTGCCCTGGCCAAGGTTGCGCTCGAAGGACTCGCCGTAATTGCCGACGGCCTTTACGATGTTGACGACCCAGTCTTCGCTCACGCCCAGATCGGCGCCGTATTTGGAGCCCTTCTCCTGGCCGAGGACACGCCTGATCTCGGGCTTGTCGGAGTTCTTCATCTCTTCGACGTTGGCCTGGGTGATGCCGTCCTCTTCGGCGATGATCATCGCGTTGAGCGTCCACTTGACGAGGTCGAACCACTGGTCGTCGCCCTGGCGGACGGCCGGGCCGAGCGGCTCCTTGGAGATGATCTCCGGCAGCACGACATGGTCGTCCGGGTTCTTGAGCGACAGCCGGATGGCATAGAGGCCCGACTGGTCGGTCGTGTAGACATCGCAGCGGCCCGAATCATAGGCGGCGTTCGTCTCCTCGAGCTTCTCGAAGACCACGGGATTGTATTCCATGTGGTTGGCCTTGAAGTAGTCGGCGAGGTTGAGCTCGGTCGTGGTGCCGGTCTGCACGCATACCGAGGCGCCGGAAAGCTGCAGCGCCGAGGTGACCCCGGAGAGCTTCTTGGCGTTGATCATGAAGCCCTGGCCGTCATAGTAGTTGACGCCGGCGAAGTTGAAGCCAAGCTCGGTGTCGCGCGTTTCGGTCCAGGTCGTGTTACGGGAAAGAATATCGATCTCGCCCGACTGGAGCGCCGTGAACCGCTCCTTGGCAGTGGTTGGCGTGAACTTCACCTTGCTGCCGTCGCCGAAGATCGCAGCCGCGACGGCGCGGCAGATATCGATGTCGAAGCCGACCCAGTTGCCCTTGCTGTCGGGCGCCGCGAAGCCAGCAAGCCCCGTGTTCACGCCGCACTGCACGAAGCCTTTTTTCTTTACGTCGTCCAGTGTCGACGCATTGGCCACTGCCGCCATGTAGGCCAGCGCCGTTGCGCTCAGAACGCCTGTAAGAAGAGCTTTTCGCATGTTTACTCACCCTTTGTTGTTATTCCGGTGCCGTGGCCCGGTCTTTTTTCCCTCGCGAAACGCAGCGGGTCGAACATGGCTGGCGCCATAGCGACCGTCCCCATCGGGGTCTGCTCTCCCATTCGCGGATGCTATCGAAGGCGATTATTGGGCGGCGGTCAAGTACGAAAGACGGCAAAGATGTGGTGAGAACCGGCGTTATCGATTAAATCGACGCCTTGTCAGCATACTATTGCGTAGGAACCGGAAGATCATGCAATTTTCGTTCCTGCTTCCCGCTCTTGACGGGATTTTCTCCTCCCCTAGCAAGAACAGATTGTCCACAGGCTGAATAATACGGACAATCTGACGAGAAAAGAACCAGTCAAAGCGTCGGCAGCCGCGTCAGTCGTTACGAGAGATTGTTCGCCCTGAAACCCGGAATCGTGGAACTGGCAGCGATTCGCCGCTCCTGATGCGGAACGCGACACGTCGGCGCGCCAGCCAGCGCGCGACCAACAGGGCCGAGAGCAGACCAACGGCATAGCCCGCCACGACATCCGACGGGTAATGCGCGCGAGCGGCAACGCGCGTCGCCGCCCCGAAGGCGCATAGCAGGAAGATCGGGAGGCGCGCCCTCGGGAACCAGAGCATCAGTACCATCGCCACCGCGCCCATGGTGGCGGAATGACCGGAGGGAAAACTGTTGAGATCGTAGCTGGCGCTGAAGGGTTGGAAATGAAGCGATCCGCCTTCGTCGAACAGAACGGGCCTCGCCCGGCCGATCAGGATTTTGGCAACGCCAACGACGATCCTGGCAAACCCGACGGCCAGGAACGCAAAGCCGGCCTGCGCGAAAAGGAAAGCAAGCAAGGCACGGCCGGAGCGGCTGCGCGCCTCCCAATCGAGGCAGGCGATGCCGAGGCACAGAAGCGCGGCCGCCACCAAATACCATTGCGATTTACCGACATTGGTTATTTCCGCCATGAATGCCAGGAACGGGGAATGGCTCGCCCGGACGAAAAGAGTGGCGCCGTCGTCGAGGAGATGCGCGGCGACCACCGCCACGGTTGCCGCCAACGCCGTCCAGGTCATCGACGATGTCCATGCCGGAGGTCCGATCGTCGGCGGTCGCGTCAGGGAAAGCCATGCGGCCCTGAACGTCCGAGCGATGCGGGCACGGCGTCCGGCAGGCCGCGGCGCTCTGTCTGTCACCGGAGAATCCATCCTGGCTCAATCCGTACAGGTTGCGCCCGCCCCGCGCGCCGACTATGCCTTTTTCGCATTCGCTAAAGCGCGTCGCGATCTTTCAGCTTCGCTCCGTGCGCTTTAGCTTCTTGATTTCGCGCATGTCTTTAACCCGAAACCGGAGCCACTTTCGGGAGACATGCTCTAGCAGGGCAGGTCACATATGGCGAGACGCATTGACGGCAAGATGGGCACCAACACGCGGCTTGCCCATATAGGCAACGACCCGCGCGATTTCTACGGCTTCGTCAACCCGCCGGTCGTGCGCGCCTCGACGGTTCTTTATCCCGACGCCGCGACGATGGTTTCGCGCAAGCAGAAATATGTCTACGGCACGCGCGGAACGCCGACGAGCGATGCGCTTTGCGATGCGATCGACCATCTTGAGGGCTCGGCCGGCACGGTCGCGGTGCCCTCCGGTCTCGTCGCGGTCACCTTGCCGCTGCTCGCCTTCCTGTCGGCGGGCGACCATGTGCTGATCACCGATTCAGTCTATCACCCGACCCGCAACTTCGC